>Ga0193717_1000099_pt1 | contig 89428 bp, 69 predicted proteins | sample U2c2metaG_FD_145900 | JGI IMG/M metagenome (GOLD analysis project Ga0193717, IMG submission 145900) | Soil microbial communities from a riparian zone of the East river system, Colorado, United States - U2c2 | ecosystem: Environmental > Terrestrial > Soil > Riparian zone | place: USA: East River... | reverse complement strand
TTATCTGTTTCTTCATCCCTTGTCAACAACTTTTTTATTTATTTTTGAGAGTTTTTTCTCAAAAATAGAATCAAGTCTGTTGACCGATCGCTCACATACGCAAAATTTCAAAACATCTCTACGGCGCAAAATGTGCCGCGAAGCCTAAGCTTCTATCAAATTTAGCCTGCAGTGACTTGGGTTTGGATTTGGCTGGCCAGTGGCTCAATGCCGCGTCAAACGCTTGGACTGCGCTTCATCTTCCCTTACCCGCCCTTTATTACTTTGGCGTCCAGGTGCGAAGCTCATTTTCTTACTTCCACACTGAGAGTATCGTGCTTGCCTTATCTTTGCAAGCTCAACCGCTCACTGCGACTTCCTGAGAGTATCAACGACCATGGAAACATGCAACTCCATAGGCTGTGAATAACTTGCCGTTTCTGTAGAAAAGTCGAGTTAGGCCAGCAATGACGCGGCATTTTTATCTGCCCAATATTCTTCGCTGATCCTTCCAACGCACGGGAAAGGTGCCTCAACGGGCTCGAAAGCTTTGAGCCATCGAGTTGAAGAGAGGCTTCAACGCTGGGTAATCTGGCTCTGGCGCGACAAAAACCATGTAATTGACGGCGCCATCCGGACGGGCCACAGTCACCAGCAGATCTCTCTCCTGGAGGGGAGCGTCGCCGCTTGTCAGTGGAGATCGTCCTTTGAGCTCCACCAGGCTCGCCGGCTGGCCATTGATGGTCGTAGAAGAGATGTTGCCGACTTGCGTCATTCCTTCATTTTGTTGACTCATCTGGCTTGCGATTGCGGCGGTTGCCCGCGCCAAGTCACTCGCGCTGGTCACTGCGCTCTGAAACCGCGCGCCCTCGACGATCGCCCCATAAGCAATTCCTGATTGTGCAGCGCCATTGACGGGAACCAAGGCAACGCTGCCATTCTGACCTTCCCCTTTTTGCCAGCTCTGCGGATAGCTGATGGAGAATGTCTTGCCGTTATAGAAGATCATGCGGTCGTTGAGCCCCAGCACTGTCTTGTCCAGGCGCGCGGTTCCGCCTCCCCCTTGAGCATTGCTGTTTGCTTGTGCAGGAATTACCTGGGCGGGTCCTCCTGGCATTAAGGCGTACTTGCCACTTTGCCTCCACGCTCCGGCCTGCACCTCCTTGGCGGTATAGGTTTTTTCTTTGGTTGCCAGGGCGCGGGCATTGGTAAATGCTGTTGAAGTCACGGTCGGATTTGCTTTTTTCGGCAGGGTCGCGATCTCAGCACCGACGTATTGCATGCGATTTCCGGGGTTGGGATGATCACTGAAGATTTGCGCTCCCCCCTCGCCGTACTTTGCCTGGATCGTCTCGAAGAACTGGGGAAGACCACGGGGATCGAAACCGGCGTCGTAGAGGATGCCTGCTCCCAGAAGATCGGCCTGCTTCTCGTAATCACGAGACATGCGCAAGAATCCCAGCCCAGTTGCCATTCCGATTCCCTGAGTGGCTAAGGAGCCCAGCGCGCCGTTTCCGAGTGCGATGGCGGCCCCAAGCTGGCCCAGGGCAGCCCAGGTTCCCACCGACTGCTGTTTGGTCATATTGCATGTAGAGTGCCGCATCACAACGTGTGAGAGCTCGTGCGCCATCACGCCAGCCAGCTGAGACTCGGTTTCCGCAGCGCGAATAGCACCGACATTCACAAACATTGCACCGCCCGGAAGGGCGAAGGCATTGATCTCATCACTGGCGACAACATGAAAGTTGAATGGCCAGCGATATCCAGGGGTAACGGCGACCAGTTTGGCACCCAACTGTCGCACATACTGGGAAAGCGGAGAGCTATCTGGGAGAACAGGCATCTGCTTGAAAATCTCGGCCGCAACCTTTGCGCCTTCGGTCTGCTCCTGCTGAACACTGAAGGCATTTTTGCAAGGTGGAGGAACCTGAAAACGTGCCCACGCGGCCTGTGTTGCACCACCCAGGACCAGGGCAACCGTCAAAATCATCCTCGCCGGGCTTCCCGATCGAAACATGATCCACTCCTTCTCGTATTCATCACTGCAAGGCTACAAATTGCATAAACGTTGGTCGAGGGAGCAATGCTTTTATGAAGGCTTCGCAATCACTCCAAGATCAGCCATTCCATTTACGAAATACTGCACCGCCAGGGCGACAAGGAGCAAGCCCATGATACGAACTAGAATCCGAATTCCCGTATCCCCCAGAGCCCGAGCTACTTTGTCGGAGTTGCCGAGAACCAAATAGCAAATCATCGCGGTAATGAAGATCGAGCCAAGAATTGCGACCATCTGCCAGTGGTTTTGCGCCTGTCCCACGAGGACCATCACGCTGGCGATCGCGCCAGGACCGGCGAGCATAGGAATTCCGAGCGGAACGATACCTGCATCTTCCTTGGTGGCCGCAGCCTCAGCATCCCCGGTCGCCTCCTGGGTCGGCGAACGTTTTGCTTCAAGCATGTCGAGGCCGATCAAGAGCAGAATGACACCGCCGGCAATCTCAAATGCCGGCAGCGTGATCCCGAACATCTTGAAGATGTATTGCCCGCCAACTGCAAAGGCGCTCAGAAAGATCAGCGCCGTCAACGAAGCCTTTCGCGCCATTCGGCGCCGCCGAGCATTGTCGGCACCAGCCGTTACCGCCAGAAATGTCGGCAGAGCGGCGAAGGGATCGACCAGAAAGAAGATCGAGCTGAGCGCCAGGACCGAGAATCGGACGTAGACCGAGTGCTGCAGGCCGTAGAGACTCACCGACGAGTGGGGCTCGTAGAACACAATCTATTTTCCCACGTCCGATTCACTGACCTGCTCGAGGCAGGCACGATCTGGCCCAGCGGCCGCTCGGAATGGCTATAATGGAAGCTCTACGCGAGGAACGTACATGCCTATACAACCCACTGCAAACATCTGGCACAACGGGCAACTCATTCCCTGGGACAAGGCCCAGATCCACGTTATGAGCCACGTCGTCCACTATGGCTCCTCTGTCTTCGAGGGAATCCGTTGTTACGCCCCCGGCGTATTCCGCTTGCAGGAGCATATGCAGCGGCTGATCGACTCGGCCAAGATCTATCGCATGCCGCTGCCCTACACCGTCGAGCAGCTCTCGGCTGCAGTCATTGATGTGATTGAGGCGAATGGAGTGGCTCCTTGCTACATCCGCCCCATCGCCTTCCGCGGATACGGTGAGGTCGGTGTCAATCCTCTCAAGTCCCCAGTTGAGGTCTACGTCGTCAACTACCCGTGGGGCAAGTATGTTCCCGGTAACGAGGGCGCAGACGTCTGCGTCTCCAGCTGGTCGCGCCTGGCTCCCAACACCATGCCCTCCCTCGCGAAGGCTGGCGCAAATTATATGAACTCGCAGCTTATCCGGATGGAAGCTGAGGTGAATGGTTACGCAGAGGGAATTGCGCTGGACGTGAACGGCTATCTGTCCGAGGGCTCAGGCGAGAATCTCTTCCTGGTCCGCAATGGAGTAATTTACACCACCCCCTTGGCCAACTCCGTGCTCAGCGGCATCACCCGCAACTCGGTTATCACTCTGGCAAAGCAGCTTGGCATGGAAGTGGTCGAACAGACGCTTCCGCGAGAGCTGCTTTATATTGCCGATGAAGCTTTCTTTACCGGAACCGCGGCCGAAGTGACGCATCTGCGTTCGGTCGACCGGATCATGGTTGGAGATGGAAGCATGGGACCGATTACTTCAGCGCTGCACGAAGAGTTCTTCGGTATCGTGAATGGTCTCAAAGCTGATCGCTACAACTGGCTCACGCCCGTCAACGTGAAAGTCGCAGAGCCTGTAGGAGTTTAGGTTAAAACACGATCAAAAGAAGAAAACCGCGAAGCTCCGAGCTTCGCGGTTTTCTTTTTTGAATGATTTTGTTGTCCTTCGCGATCTTCGCATCCAACGGAATGACACTTTCGAGGCACTCTATCGCTACCGACGGGGGGTCCCCGCTGCGATAGTCTTACTAGAGAAGCATATCCACGTCCGAGTTCTTCATGGAGGCTCCATGTCTACCGTTCTCATTACTGGCATCGCCGGATTTATCGGATCAAGTATCGCGCGAGCGCTTCTGGCAGAAGGCGCGCAAGTGCGCGGAATCGATAATCTCTCTACCGGCTCGATGGACAACATTGAAGAGATCAGGTCAAGAATCGATTTTCGCAAGGCGAACGTTCTGGATCGTGAAGCCCTTTCTCATGCAAGCAGGGGTGTGGACTATATCTTCCATGAAGCCGCGATACCTTCGGTCCCCAAATCAGTCGACGATCCTATCGGGACGAATGACCCAAACCTGACAGCGACTCTCTATGTGCTCGAAGAGGCCCGAAAGGCGGGCGCTAAGCGTGTCCTCTATGCTGCATCTTCAGCAGCCTACGGAGATTCTCCTGAACTGCCGAAGACAGAGGCGATGCTTCCCGCCCCTCTTTCGCCCTACGCGGTTCAGAAACTAGCCGGAGAGCACTACCTTGCCAGTTACCACCGTGTCTTTGGTCTCGAGACTGTCTCTCTACGCTATTTCAATATCTTCGGTCCGCGACAGGATCCCTCGTCACAGTATTCCGGGGTTTTGGCACGCTTTATCTCTCTAATGCTCGCGGGACAAACTCCCACTATCTATGGAGACGGACTCACCAGCCGCGACTTCACCTATATCGACAACGTCGTGAGCGCGAATTTGCTGGCGGCAAAGGCTCCTGCCGAAAAGGTTGCAGGCCAGATCTTCAATGTCGCTACGGGAGATCGCACCACGCTCCTTCAAGCTTTTGAAGAGATCAAGCGGATCACCGGCTACCGGGGAGGCATAAATCATGCCCCAGAGCGAGAGGGCGACATCAAACATTCGCTTGCTGATATCTCCGGGGCACAAGCGGCTTTCGGGTACAAAGTCGTTGCCGATCTCCCTTATGGTCTTGAACAGACGATCGCATGGGCTAAAGAAGCTGTCGCAACCGTCTAAAGATCGGCGGCGACAGGCCGTCCACGAGATCTAAAGCTTGTGGAGATTTTTGGGCATGTTTCGCATGCCTAGGACGTGGAAATCCTTCAGACCGCTCTTATTCACATAAGCCAGCCGGTTGTTTCCATTGGGGTCAGTGGGAATGAGAAAAAAGCCGTCTTCCAGGACGAAATCCCGAGTATTGCTGATGATCCCCTCGATCATCTCTCCGTCGTAAAAGTAAATCCTTACCCATAGCCCTGGAACGATTGGGGAGTTTTCATGGAAATGGAGGGCTTTATGACGGAGGTCACCACTAAAGGTTTTGACGAAGAAGACTGCCTTCGCATCACGCGTCGGAATCTCTTCGATCTCGCCCGTATCCACTAAGGTGAGCTTGATGCGATCGAGCGGAGAATGAGGATCATTATGCAGCAACTGCTCGATGGAGCCCAGTTCGCTGATCTCCACCGTTCCTCGAATGGTACGATCCTCAAATCGCACCACCACCCGATGGACACCTTCGGCTGCAGCCGCCGCCATAGCGGCTATTTTGGCAGCTACGCGCGATCTTGTGGAGATAGATCGTACTGTTTGATCTTGTAGAGCAGAGCTTTGTAGCTGATCTGCAGATCGTTTGCCGCCGCCTTGCGGTTCCATCCAGTACCCTCCAACACCTGTGCAATCGCAGCTGCTTCGGCGCCACCCTTAAGATTTTTTACCAGTGCTTTAAGTCCAGCGCCACTAGCCGATTCCGCTGAAACTCCGCCTGAAGTTTGAGCCGTGGCCGGAGTCAGTTCATCGAGAATCGCGCGTTCGTCGCCAAGGACCAGATAACGATTGACGACATTTTCGAGCTCTCGCAGGTTTCCAGGCCAGTTGTGCGACGACAAGGTGTCCATTAGTTTCTGGGAGAAAGGCAGCGGATCGCGGTCATAACGCCGCGATCCTTTGCGCATGAAATATTCGGCGAGAACAGGAATTTCCTCCTGGCGCTCGCGAAGCGGGGGAATGTTCAAGGTAAAGCCGTTGAGGCGATAGTAAAGATCTTCGCGGAAGGTCTTGTTCGCCATAGCTTCTTTCATATTGATGTTCGTGGCGGCAATCACACGAACATCTACCTTCATCGGGGAACGGCTTCCAAGCCGTGAGAAGGTTCCGTCCTGAAGAACTTGGAGAAGTTTCGCCTGCAGGATAGCCGGCATCTCTCCGATCTCGTCCAAAAAAATCGTTCCTCCGGAACAGACCTCAAACTTGCCGGGCTTAGTCTTTACCGCGCCAGTAAATGCACCCTGTTCGTAGCCAAAGAGCTCACTTTCCAATAGATCCGCCGGAACAGCAGCACAATTTACCTTCAGGAAGGTATTCTGGCTGCGCGCCGACATCTTGTGAGTGTAAAGGGCAAGAATTTCCTTACCGGTCCCGCTCTCTCCCAGGATCAACAACGGGATGTCCGCCCTGGCGACAAGCGATGCCTGCGACTCCAGATCGCGCATACGCTTGCTGGAACGAACAAAGGAATGAGTCTCATTGAGAGGAACTTCCCGCGGCGAATCAGCTGCGGACACCTTCCGGCTTGCGGAGGCAAGATGCTCCTCGATCGTCTCTTCGACGTCGGTTCCCACAAAAGGCTTCATCACGATGGCGCGAACGCCAAGGCGAATTACCACTTCCAAATCACGCAATTCAGCGGAACAGGACAGTACAACCACCGGTAAATTGGGGCTGACGGATCGAATGTGGGTCAGCAGCGGAAGAGGTTCGCGGCCTGGATGCAGGGCGAGCAAGAGAATATCCGGGGCATCATTCTGCTCCAGCCGGTCCAGAAGAGACTTCTCTTCTGAAAAGAGACTCAATGCGTAACGGTCCCCCAGTGTAAGTCGAAGATAGTCCAGCACCGCTAGGTCAGGCTCAAGGATGAGGACCTGCGGACGGGACTTAGCGACTGACTTCAAAGCAGGCATACTATAAGACGGAGAAGCCGACATACCAATACCCCTATGATGCCGATTCGAGTTCTTGCGCCCGAATCTTGCGAGCCTGGCTGGCCTTACAAAGATCGTACCCGGTTTCCCAGCCTCTTACTGTAACTCCATACCACCCGTGAAGTAGGGAGAACTCCCGGCGAGCTACTAGCCGAATTTTAGTTCGGATTAGCCGAAGTGTGACACAAAAATGTTAATAATTTTGCCGATAAAAGAGAAAAATGTTTACCACTCTGCCGAAAAAATCATAGGACATCATCTTGAACTTGGTACATTCGAAGAAAAAATTGGGCTATCGACAACATAGTTACCAAAGTAAAGAGTGATTTGGTTACCTACAAATCATCCTATAAATACAGGGCCGATGTTCATTTGCAAAAAATCTGCTTTCATGAAGGATTTTTTGAGCGGATTTCCATCCACATAATTTCTTCGTCTAGATAAATTGGCGCGCTACGTGCTGAGTGAAACGTATTGCACTCATTGCGTCGACTACCCAACAAGACGGGAAAATGACTTGATTCATAATGCCGAATCCGCTGCCTCCTTTAGTCTGCCACCGATGGACATTCTCTTCGGCAAAACCGCGGCTATGCAAGCCGTACGCAACAAAATAGAACGGGTTGCCGAAACCGACGTTCCGGTATTGATTCAGGGGGAAAGCGGGACTGGGAAAGAGATTTGTGTACAGTTGCTTCATTCCCTTTCCCTTCGCTCCCGGGGAAGTCTGGTAAAAGTCAGTTGTCCCGCCATTCCTCACTCCCTGCTTGAAACGGAGTTGTTTGGCTATGAAAAAGGGGCCTTTACCGGTGCGGCGAGTACAAAGTTGGGCCGGGTCGAACAAGCCCATAATGGAACTCTCTTCCTAGACGAAGTAGGAAGCCTCGATCTCAACGTTCAATCCAAGCTTTTGCAGGTCTTACAGGATGGAACCTTTGTCCGCGTTGGAGGACATGAATCTCGCTCCATCGCAACCCGGTTGGTTTCGGCAGCGAATGGCGATCTAAGGACGCAGGTTGAAAATGGAACGTTTCGACTCGACTTCCTGTTCCGTATTAATGCCGTAACGATCAACCTGCCCCCCCTGCGTCAGCGGATTGCGGATCTCCCAGTGTTGATCGACCACTATATTGAGCACTATTCGCGGATATTCCGTCATACGCCGGAACTTCTGTCGAAGAGCGCGATACGGCTCATGCAAAGCTATCACTGGCCGGGAAATATCCGGCAGCTCGAGAATCTGATTCGCAGCTATGTTCTGATCGGCAGTGAAGATGCCCTAGTCGCGGAATTGATCCCGGAACAGCCTCGAAGCGGGATCACTGCCGAGATCGATCTTAGTGAGCCGATCTCCTTGAAAGACATTACCCGCCAGGCTACCCACGATCTTGAGAGGCAGATCATTCTGAAGGTTCTGCAGGCAAACAGCTGGAACCGACAGAAGACCGCGAAGTGGCTGCAGATCAGCTATCGATCTCTGCTGTATAAGCTCAGCGAAGCTGGGATGCCGGAGGTTCCTCCGCGACCTCTGCGGACGTCCACCACGAAGAGAAACGGCAGTGCAATCGGTCCGGTTCAGCCTTTGTCGACGCCGCGTACAAGACTCTATTGATCGAGCACGTCTATTGGGTCATTTGGGGTGAATTGAAGCTTCGAGCGTGTCAGTCAGAATGTCTGCTACCTCCCCGCTGACATCTTCCCAGCTCCGACTGTGATGGGCAGCCATCGCTTGGGCGTCCCATGGGCGCGATAGAACTTCATCGAGCGCCAGCGCAAGCGCTTCTGCGTCCCTTGGTGGAACGAGACAACCGCTCGACCGATCCATCAGCTCAGGAATTCCACCAACCTCCGTCGCCACGACAGGCCGACCAGAGGCGAGAGCCTCGATGATCACATTGGGACAGCCTTCCCGATAACTCGGCAGGGTGATTAGATCGGATGCCGCCATCCAGGTAGCAACCTTGTCGGTGGGACAGGAAGGGACTAGCGTTATCTGGCCGGAGAGGTTACCGGAAGCAATTAAGTCAATGAGATCCTGACGCGCTGGCCCATCTCCGACGATCCAAGCGTGCAGACGGGGACGTCGGGTTCGTAGGGCTGCAAGAGCCGAGACCAGTTCACCTAACCCTTTGGCCATATCGAGTCTCCCGACATACACCACCGCTTCAGCATCGTCAGGAACATCGAGAAAAACACGTGCCTTACCTTGGTCACGAGGATAGAAGATGCCGGTGTCGCAGCCATTCAGAACGGCCCTGCTTCGCTCAGCCTGTGCTCCTAGTCTGTGTGCCGTACGTAGAAGATCGCCGCTGACGGTTATGGTGAAATCCGCTTCGCGAAGGACGCGACGAGTAAGCCAACCGCAAAACGGGTCGGGAATGACATTCAGGTCCGAGCCAATCGCGGTGACAACAAGTGGAATCCGAAGGGCACGAGCTACTCGAAGTGCAGCGTCACCATCGGGATAAACGATGTAGTTCAGAATGATGTCGGGGCGATAGGCCCCAACCCGGGAGAGAATGCTGCGGCCTGCCGAGAATCCGTTCAACGGACGTGACACCGCAGGAAGCGCAAAATAGGGGATGTACTCGACTGCGATCTCAGCTACCCGGTGGTCAAAGTCGATTTTGCGGCCAGCGCGACTCTGCGGCGTAAGCATAGGAGGATATTGCGACTCAGGATAGAAGACCTTGAGATCGCAGTGTTGCGCAAGGATGCGCAATGTCTGATACGCAGAGTGGCCGGCCCAGGGCTCGTGTGAGGTGGGGAAATATCGTGTAATGACCGCAACTCTCATGAATTGGCCCGCTCATTTGTCTGGCGATCCCCTTTGACAAGATCCTTCAGCAGGGCGGCGTAGCGCGCTGTAAGTGGCCGGCGATGATAGGCCGCGATACGGTCGAAGTCGGGCTTTAAAGTCGCTGTGAACTCGACCGCATCTTCCAGCATCTTCCGGATCGCCTGGGGATCGTTCACATCGGCCCACCTTCCAGCACCAGTCTCCTCAAGGAGACGTCGCACATCGCCCTGAGGGTGAACCGCCCCAAGGATTGGTTTGCCTCCGCCGAGATAGTCATAGAACTTTGCCGCTACGTTGATCCTGTCGTGTGTGATCAGCAGCAGATAATCGGAATCTTGGATAGCGGCGAGTGCCTCAGCCTGTGGAATGAATCCTCGCAACTCAATCGTGTCCCCCAGTGAGAGCAGCTGCTTCCGATATGCCGGCTCTTCTATGTGACCGATGAAGCGGATATGTAAGCGAGACCGAACTGTCTCAGGGAGGCGGCGAACCGCCTCGACAAAATTGCCGGGGGCGGTGGATCCATAGACTGTACCAATGTAAGTAAGGACAACCTGCCGTTGGAGCGACCGCGAAAGGCTAGACTGGGGTTGAGCCTGGGGTGGAGGAGCATCGTACCCATTCTCAATGCAGAGGAACTTCTCCGGAGGTACATCAGGATAGCGGGATTGAAGCTCGCTGCGCGCCGCCTCCGTTACCAAAACCACCGTCGTTGCATTGCGAACAGCCTCGCTCTCTGTTCGCTGAGCAACGATTCGAGCACGGCCGTTGTTGTTAAAGCTGACGAGATCCAGCGTTGTGGTGAGCCACTCGTCACGAAAATCCACGACAATCGGCAGTGCCGGAAAAAGCTTCCTGAGACGTGTGACGACTTTCAGACTTGAATATGGAGGGACCGTAATCAATACGGCATCGATCGAGCGCTCGCGGATAATGCGAACTGCCGCCGGAAGAGCGAAAGGAAGCCAACCGAGCTGAGGGTCAGGCAGAAGCAGATTGCCTATCAGGCGCTTCAAGGAATTCCCGCTTTTCTTATCAGCTTGCGAATCGTTCCCTTTGGCGGACTTTCCCTGACCTCCAGTAACGACTTTTTTCACTGACTTGCGGAGCCAGAAAGGGAGATCTAAAGTCCAGCTGCGATGTACATTGACGACTTCTGGAACCTGCTGAAGCAATGTCAGGTCTTTGCCCACCGCAGGAGCGTTGCGGGCAGTCAGGACATCGACGCGAACACCGTTCTCAGGCAAATACTTCGCCAGCGAGAGGGCTCGCAACACACCAACGCCTCCGGCCGGGGGAAAAGAAAATGTAATCAGGAGAAGATTCAAGTTTAGCGAGCTCCAGCAGGAATCCCGTTCATCTCCGAGCCGGAACGGGAGCCTGGATAGAGAGGGCCGGTGAGAGCTTCCACCGCGCAGAACATATCATAGGCGCTCGCCCAGCGGAGCTCAATGCTACGCTTCTGAGTCTCTTCATCAAGCCAACGAAACATCTGCTCCAGCCCCCCGGCATGTGCACCTGTTCCCAATAAGGCGTCTGCATTATCTTCACGAGCCCCATGCGTGTGAAGTTTAAGAAACATTTCGTCACCAATCTGTGGAGCTAGATCAAGCCAACGACGAACGCGCTCCTTCGTCGGCGGATCATTGTGGGCGATCTCTCCCATTTCCACTCGAGGTATCAGTCGCCCTGAGAATCGCAGCCCCGCGGGGCCAGTGATCATCAAAAGATCGCCTTGGGATCCTCCCCCGACAGAAGCTTCAATCCCGCGATCAAACGCCTTCGGGCGGCCCGGCGTTCCGGTACACCAATAGACTTGATTGAGGATTCTTCCTTGTGTCGGCGATGGGATCGATGGCATGGTGAAGTCGGCGTAGCAGCCCAGATCGCGTAGAAGCTCGATCTCACCGGTCAGGCCACAGTCAAGCCCGTCTGGGCGAGAGTTATCCAGCGCCCAGTTGCCGTGGATAAAACCAAAGACCATGCGACCACGGTGATCATGTAGAAGGCCATGGTCATTCCTTAATCTACGGCAAAAATCAGTGATTTTCCCTATAAAGCCTTCTGCGGTTTCACGATGATGATGGATGTGAACTTCAACATCGCCAATTCCCTGTTGCGTCATCTCCGCCAAAGGATCGAGCAACTCCGACCTGTATTCTTCCTGTGGATAGAAAAAGCTGTAGCAAGGCATCCTGCCTGTGGAATCACGCGGGGCATCGCTGGCGATCCGTGGCCACGTCTCCTGCCAGCGAGCGACACGGCGTAGTGCTGTCTCCATGGGCGCCTTTTGGCACAACGGTTCATAATGGTCGGTGATTCCTACCCATAAACGTCGGGTTGCGGGTCGGCCCAATACACGCCGCGTACGGTCGCGGAGGTAGCCTGGAAACCATAGCTCAGCATGTCGTGGAAGTTTCATGGCTATTCGGCCCGAGTGAATCGTACAGGAACGGTGAGAGTGCGATTGCCCGTTCTTCGGGGTATGCTAGTTATCCCTCTCATTTGGAATTCGAGATGCACTAATATTGCATTGGGACTTCAGTATCTATTTTATGGGACTTTTTCTAACGCTACTGTACATTCTGACGGCGTATATCGGTCCCGAGACCTTGTGGGGTCCTATTTATGAATTTCATATCGAGATTATTCTGGCTGCCCTCGCGCTGGTAGCTTCCCTGCCTGGAATTCAACGATCAAAGCTACTGACTATGCCCCAGAGCTATGCCTTGGTCGGCATGTGCATTGCAGTCTTTTGTTCGATGGTACTGACGGGGTGGCTTGGTTCTGTTCTGCCGGCGGTGCTTGGCTTTATCCCGAATGCTTTCACGTTCTTCCTGGTCGTTGTGAACTTCAGGACGAAGAGGCACCTGCAACTGTTGGTCCTGACGTTGTTCTTTGTGAGCGCATTCACAATCTTCAGAGGATATTCGGCCTTGCGGGCGGGCGATTTCCTTAATCCTTATTTGATGCCCCAAGGCAACGATGAAGGAACTTTCTATCGGCTTAGGGGCATGGCGTTTATCAATGATCCCAATGACTTTGCTCAAGTGATGGTCAGCCTGATTCCATGCATGTTTTTCTTCTGGAAGAAGGGAAGCCTTCCACGTAATGTTCTGTTCGTTTTGGCACCGGTTGCGTGGCTGGTGTTTGGGATGTATTTGACCCATTCCCGAGGCGGAATCATAGCTCTGCTCGCGATCGTTCTGTTTGGAGCAAGACGCAAGATAGGCACCATCCCCGCAACAATTATCGCCGGAGGCCTCTTCGCGGTCACCAGTGTAGTGGGTTGGTCCGGGGGGCGCGACGTCTCAGTCGAAGCCGGCGCAGGCCGCATGGAAGCCTGGGCGGTAGGCATTGACCTGCTCAAGGCGCATCCTCTCTTCGGAGTCGGATTTCAGCGATTCGGCGAGTACTTCTTCATTACCGCCCACAACACCGTGGTCGTCTGTGCTGCTGAACTCGGGATGTTTGGCCTCTTTTGGTGGGTTCTGTTCGTTCTTCCCACCATCCGAGATGCTATGGTTTGCTCTGTTTCAAAGGAACCTAAACCTCTTGAAGAAGATAGCTTTTCTTATGATCGCGCATTGAATGTGGCCCGGGAGCCCCTAGCGCGATTTAATGGGTCGGCAACTGGATCTTCGTTTGCAGAGAACATCAACTCGCCTGTACTGCTTGAAGAGGCCTCTGTTTCGGAGACAGAAGCAAAAACGCCGCTACATCTTGCCATTGATCTGAATGAGCCCCAGCCCTCATCCCCAGAAGAGATCGAGCGCATCGCGCGACTCATGCTGATCTCGATTGTCGGCTATTTCGTAGCAGGATGGTTCCTATCGCGCGCCTACGTCATGACCCTTTTCATCTATGGCGGGATGGTTCAGGTGATCTATTCCATGGCGTTGGTCAGCAAGATTGCACCGCCAAGGATGAATGCATTCAAGGCAGTTCAATATGCCGCAATCGGATCCGTCGGACTGATCTTTGTGGTTTACATCATGCTGCGGCTCCAGCACTTGATGCCGAAATAGGATTCAGGACCTTACATCGGTTGAAAGGCGTGGAAGATCATCTTCAACCCTCGCATGGAGTTGGTTACGAAGATCAATCCCAAAGCGAAATAAGCCAGGGTAATGGCATTCGCGACGTGATAGATCACTCTATTCTCACGATATTTGGCATAACGAGCCTTCCCAAGACGCTTCTTCAGGAAGAGCGTGTAGTAGTGAACGACGACTACGCCTACCGCATGCCATAAGCCATAGACCACGAAGTTCCAGCCCGCCCCGTGCCATATCCCCATCAACACAAAGACGATGGCGATGGCCAGAGCGATACAGTGCGGCGCGGAAGCGGGACCGAAACGGCGAATGAGGGACTTCGATAACGGCACAAAAACCATATCGCGCATGTAGTTGGTCAGCGTCATATGCCAGTGCGCCCAGAACTCCTGCAGGTTCCGTTTGCTGAAAGGTCGATCAAAGTTTTCGTGTACGTGAATGCCAAGCAATCCGGAAACGCCAATAGAGATATCGCAGAAGCCGGAAAAGTTGAGGTATAGATAAGCACAGTATCCAGCCACTGCGATTGGAAAATCGATCCAATGATGCGGCAAACCATCTGCCAGCAGACCATCGTAGGTCAACTGATTGGCGAGGTTTCCCAGAAAAATGTACTTCGTCAGACCAATGAGAATTCGCGCCCAGCTTCGACCAATTGGCGTGATGGAGCGATCAGGGGCAGCCAGTGAGTTATGAAAGGCACTGTAAGGGTTGATCGGCCCAATGGAAAGAGTCGGCACGAAAAAGGCAAAGGAGAGGTATTCCGCAAAGCTGGGCAGGGGGACGATGCCGTTCCGGATCTCATGCACCATATATGTGAGCCGAAAGGCCATGTAGGAGAGCCCTAGAAAAAAGTCCGCGAAAACCTTGTTTGAAAAGGGCGCTGGAACGAAGCTTTGCGTCCAGCTTCCAGGAACATACTTAACGAGGGCGAGAATCAGAATTGGAAAAAAGAGGGGCAGCCAGGAGCCCAGCTTCTTTTCAAGCAAAAGATACTGCACCGCAACAAGCAAAACATAAACTACGAACATCACCGTCGAGAAAACGAAGTATTGCTTTACGTCGTGAAGACGTACTCCATAAGTTCCCCGTGAAATGCATACAGCAAGTGCAAAGACAAGATTGACGATGGCAAACGCCGCCATGCGGAATTTGCCGGGTGGCAAACGCAACACGATCCAGGCCGCCAGAGGAAACAGAAGAAATGGAACCGCCAACGTTACAAGAAGCAGCGAATTCGACAAAAAATGAGTAAGGCCGGGTGGCATCGCGAGCGGGTTCCTCTGGTTAAAACGCCTGATAAACGAGGTTGACTGAGAGCGAGTCGGGGGTAATGAACAGGGTCAGCGTGATCGCCGCGATGCAAAGTGCAAAGAGAACCCCAACGAGGACGGGATGCGGCTTACTGGACGGTATTGCCATGGACCTCCCTCGTGTAGAAATCCAGCACCGCCGGCGTAATCGCGCGCGTGAAGAACTCTTTGCCGTTGTCGTTGAAATGTTGATCGTAGTAGTAGTTGCTCACCTCTGATGGCGGAGTGTCGTGGAAAAGAGTTGCTGAAGGAATTCCGAGAATTGGAGCGGATGGAATACCAATGACATCCGGCCAGTACATGCGTTCGGGCACGCGGGTCATTCCCTTCTCCAGATCCTCCGGAATGTGCATCATGGCGAATGGAGTGTTGTACTGTTTAGCCAGATTGCCGATCTCTCGTGCCCAGTGCCGATGATAGGGTCCCAGCGGAAGGCCATCGAAGTCGAAGTGCTGATCCTCCGGTCCATGCGAGAACATGCTGCCCGTGGGTATCGCCGGCGGCGTTCGCGGCTCAGCAACGAACGGGCCACCAAAGTATCCGACCGAACCATACTCCGATTGCGACCCAAGCCGGTTGACAAGCTGGCGATTCTGCACCAGTCGATTGGGTCGCAGATAGTTAACGAGTTGTCTGGGTGCACCCAGTACCTGAGCGCCGTAGATCGCCAGCCTGTCGCGCAAAGAGAGATCCGAGGTCGATCTGGGAAATTCGCCCCATCGCATCCATCGATATGCCTGGATATGCGGAGAGTCACCGACCAAAGCTAAGGTGGGCATGTCCATCACAACCATCCCCACCTTGTGATGCTCAAGGAAATCGTGCATCAGCATGTACTGCATATCCAGGCCTTGCCATTTGAGCGAAAGGTAGCTGATCTTTGCCGGCCGTCCCAGCTTTGCGCTCAATTGCCGCTGCACATACCCCATGTCGACGCCGCGCACCATCAACGAACTACCCACGAAGAGAATGTCGACCGGCCCCTTTTCCTCAAAGATCTCGTATTCGTCAAATGGACCCATGCCGGTCTCAACGCGGATTCCGCTATAAACACGATCGCGCGGAGGCAAGCCTACAACCGACATCAACATCGGAAGCGTAAGCAGAGTCGCGATAACGAGGATCAAGGCTACCGCATGGCGGTTCGACCAGATCGCAGGGAACATTTAGACCTTTGCGCCTTCGTTCATTCGTCGCTGAATCAGATCGGCAAACTCGCCCAGGTTTTTCGTCGCTTCCACCTCTCCAACTCGAAATCGGACGTTGAAGGCTTTCTCCACACCCAGAACGAGAGAGATCTGCAACAGAGAGTCCCACTCCTCTACGTCGTTGGCGCTCAGCTCGGGTGTGACCTTGACGTCGTCTAAAAACACATCGTCGAAGACAGTTTGCATTGTTGCAAGGATTTCAGTCTGGGTCATAAGCTCTCCGGTCAATCTGAATATGAGTTCTTCGCGGTACAAAACTTTCAAGAATCAACTGATACGTGGTGCGATCCGGGGTCTCCTCCACCAGGGAAAACCCCATGCGCGGGAAGAGATCCTTTACCATGCCATTCTTCTCGGTAGGCAGATATTGACCCACAACCATTGTGCAGCCACGTTGTAAGGCGAGACGGGCAATCTCGTTGACGACTTCATCTTCCATCTGGCGCTTTAGAACGCGGCAACTCATCAGCCATGTATCGACGATAGCGGTCTTTCCTTCAGCCTTAACAATCACCACAGAGATCAGTCCGTTATCGCCAAATTTGTCTGCAAGGCGCACACTGAACCCGTAGTAAGCATGATCCGTTAGTAATGCCTCCACCTCGGCTTCACTGCGTCGACGAGTGGTGACATTGAACTGATTGCTTTTGTTGATCAGCTGCGAGATTCGAGGAACATCCACTCCGATGAACTCGCTGATGGTACTGTGCATCTCGAGGGAGGCCAGGTAAGCCTCCATATCCGTACCGGCATTCATCGCCTGAGAGCGTGCAGCCTGCTGCTGATACTGCTCGCCGCGTTTCAGGTCGTCATCGGTAATGGAACGAGGCTCGAAGAACCGAGAGTTGAGAAGCTGCGAGGCATACTCGGCAGGATCGGGACCAAGCCAAATGGTCTCAATCTCAGGAACGAACTGCTTCACGATCTCAATCTCTGCAGGATTGTCATCGACAAAGACAATGGAATCGAGGCCCAGGTTCAGTTCCTGGGCGATTCTGCGAAGATTTTCCGACTTGGGCTCCCAATTTGCCTGAAAACAGGCAATGTCTTTGAGCCGCAGAATCATCTCAGGATGCTTCTCAAATGGCTCGGCGGCATTTTTATAATCATTCTTGCTGCAAACGGCCAGAACGACGCCCCGTTGCGCCAAAGAAGCTATGGCAAGCTGAAACTGTTTAAAGGCCTCCCCGCGGGGGTGTGTTCCTCCGATCTCGATGCCAGTCATTCCATCGTCCCCGATCACGCCTCCCCACAACGTATTGTCGAGATCGAGCACCAGCACCTTTTTCGAAGGCCTATGCAAAGAAGCAACCATCCCGGCTACCTCCCGCGCAACTTGTACGGCGAAATCGGGGGAATACAGCTGTTTTGTCTCAAACCATGCACGCTGGTCATAACCGGAAGCTGCGCCGAGGCGGGTCGCCAGGAACTCCACATCACAGATATGGACATAAAAAGGCGCATTTAGGCCAAGCTCAAGGTTCACCAGTTTTCGGAAATTCCAATTTGAGCCGAGAGTTCGCACACGGAAAGGGCCGGGGTCGAACTCTGCTGCAGGAAGAAAGTTTGCAACAATCACTTCGGCGCCGGAGCGCTCGTGCGCCATCCTGCAAAGACTCAACAGGTCTTCTGCAGTCTTCATCGCCTCCGTGCGTTGCAGTTCCTTCGGATCCGTCATCGATCCTTGATAAACACAGCGCTGACTTGAGGGAATCAGAAAGATTACATCCGGCTTGAACGCGTAAAGTTCACTCTCAGGATCGAGAATCTCCGAGATGTAGTTATCGTAATCACCCTTCCAAAGCTCCGTCTCCCACCATCCCGCTGAAGATCCGGCTCCGATCATCTGCTGTACCAGCTCGTGCAAAGGATAAAGGCTTGAGCCACCGACCATGGCCAGGCGGATTGTCTTATCGATACCACCGGGAATGCCGACCCGAAGCGCCTTCTTGCGCAAAGTGGTTAGAGCGAGTACCTCAGAAAAATCAGTTGCGCTTCTAGTAGCCGCTCGGAGGGCAGGCCAGAATTCCGTGGATCTCTGCCCCAGCAACTCACGCACATCACCAAGTCCGTTTTTTGATTTCGGTGGCTGGACTATAGCTTCACTACTCATACCGCACAACTCCTCTGCTGAATTGCTTCGATCGGTGAGATATGCGCGTCCGATGATAATCCTGTCTGCTTGCGAAGAAACGGTTGTTTTCAAAATCTGCAACTGAGTAAGGATAACGTTGGCGTAGCTGAGAATATGCGTAGCAGTTAGTATTATGTAGATTCGAATTCAGACTCTTGTTTTTTTCTGCAATGGAATTGACCCGACGCTTCGCATGAAGATCATTCACGTTGTCTACAGTCTTGAGATGGGCGGAGCGGAGATTCTCGTAGCTCAGCTCTGTCGCCTTCAGAGAGAGCATGGACACGATGTTTCGGTGATTGCTTACAGCAACCTTGGTACTCTTGGCGAACAACTTCAGGCTGAAGGTATCCCCGTCCTCGTTCTCGGCGAAGCTCCTCTTCCCAAAACCTTTGTGCGGTTCCTTGGCGAGTTCCGACGTCTCCGTCCTGACATTGTCCATTGCCATAATCCAGCACCGACGCTTCAGGCCGCCATTCCCGCGAGGCTCGCGGGCGCCCGCTCCGTTCTCTCGACTCGCCATAGCCTTGTTGCCCCGCCATATGAAAAGGGCGCCGAGATCCTTTTTAATTTTGTTGCGCGTTTTTGCGACTGGGTCGTCGGCATCTGCGATGCCACCTGTGAAAACCTGCGACATACCCCTGGTGCTCTTCGCAGTCGTCTTGTACGCATCTACAACGGCGTAGATCCCGTAATTCCCGTCGCGGCCGCCGATCAACCAGTCAAGAGCGGCTTGACGTTGCTGTTCGTTGGGCGCCTCGCTCCCATAAAAGATCTTCCGACTCTGATTCGCGCTGTAGCAGTTGCGGTGCCACGCATTCCTGATCTTCATCTTTGGGTGGTAGGCCATGGAGCAGAACGGCCGCAACTCGATCTTCTTGTCGCCCAATTGGGAATTGAGGATCATATTACCTTTTGGGGGGAACGCCTCGACGTTGCGGGATTCTTCACTGCTGCGGATATCTACTGCATGTCGTCTACGTCCGAAGGTCTTCCGATGTCCCTTTTGCAAGCCATGTCGGCTGGCTTGCCTTCCATTGTGACGGATGTAGGCGGCATGGCGGAGGTGGTCAGGAATGCCGATGCCGGTCTGACCGCTCCTGTTGGTGACGCCGCGGCGATAGGTGAAGCGATCGTTCAACTCGCATCTGATTCTGTGAAAAGAAGCCTTCTCGCCGAAAACGCCCGGGCAGCCTACAACGAGCACTTCACGCTTGGACACATGGACGCGTCCTACATGGAGCTCTACCAGCGCCGTCCCTGAAATCGACAAACTATCACCCTCACTTCCAAAAATTGGCGACCTAACTACCTCTGCAGGATTTATGCGGCGCGTGATCTCCAGCACGCATACTTGCTTTGACCTCGATCACGCGCGTTCCCGCCCCGTCTCCAGCGAAATCGGCTCAGTCACCCGACCTGTCGGGGACCAGATCTTCCAAAGAGGGCCCGCCGTAAATACAAACTTGTACAAACCAGCTATCGCAGCAAAATTCAACACCAACAGCGCCCCGGCTGCTGAAGCAACGCGATGAATCATGGGGAGCTTTATTCGAAGCGCAAGGGCAGCCACTAACCAGAAACCCCATTGCGCAATCGCAACGATTCTCCACTCAATGGATTCTCCCCCAAGCCAGGTCGCACTCAGCAATAGAAAAACGAAGAAATACGGAACGACTAGCCGCATCAGCTTATGAGAAACCAGCTGAAAGAGCACCCGATTTCCCGGACCTAATGTCCAAGGCGCCAGTGAAAACAGCTGATAATTTCCTGCCAGAGTGCGAACCTTCCGCTGAAACTCACCTGAGACCTTCCCCGGCCAGGTATCCGTAACGATCGCCGAGCGATCGAGCACACTGCGATACCCCTGACGCAGAATCGACAAAGGCTGAAACATATCGTCCAAAATGACACCTGGTGGGAATGGCTGCACCAAATTTCGACGCGCGGCATAGAAACCGCCATAAACTCCTACAGGAGAATCCCACGCGGCTTCGCAGTTGCGAATCCACTGCTCATAGCGCCAGTAAACACCGCTAACTGCCGAGGCAGCTGCATCATGTCCGTCCGTATTTAGAACCAGCTCCCCTGCGACACAACCTACAGCTGGATCCGCAAAATTACTCAGTAGCTCCATGAGAGCACCTGACCCCACCTTGGGCCGGATGTCGATGAACAACAGGACATCTCCTTTAGCGGCAGAGATGCCGTAATTCAGCGCCGCTGCCTTTCCCACCTGCTCGGACAAAACGATCGTCTGCAGGCGAGGCTGTTGCAGACGATTCAGAATCTCCGCAGTGCCGTCATTCGATCCATCCGAGACGATGATCACTTCGCGCACTAGATCCGGCTCGAGCGAGAGAAGGTGTTCCGCTTGCGCATGAAGACGCTGCGCGCCGTTATGCACTGCCATCACAACGCTGACTGGCGCAGTGAAGGGTTCCTTCTTCCATGGCCGAGGGAAGAGACGGGCGAGTAGAAACATGATTGCTGGATACCCAATATAGGTGTAAGCGATCACCGCCAATGAAATCCAGAAGAGCGCCTTCACTGCGCACCCCTTCTCCGGAGAATCGTCTTGACCGTCTCGAACATAATCAAGAGATCGAGCCCAAGCGTCATATGCTTGATGTAGTAGAGGTCATACTCCAACTTCTCTCGTGCCTCCTCCAGCGTCGCACCATAGCCATACCGCACTTGAGCCCACCCCGTGAGACCAGGCCGAATCATGTGGCGAAGGTCGAAGTACGGGATGTTTTCTGAAAGCCACGGCACAAACTCCGGCCGCTCCGGTCGAGGGCCTACGAATCCCATATCTCCACGCAGCACATTCCACAGCTGCGGAACTTCATCGAGCCGGGTCTTGCGCATGAAACGTCCGACCTTTGTGGCCCGGGGATCATCCTTACTCGCCCACTTGGCACCGGAAACCTCAGCGTCGGTTCTCATCGTACGGAACTTGTAAACCGTGAAGTTGCGACCTTTCATGCCGACCCGGGTCTGACGGAAGAAGATGGGGCCAGGAGAAGAGAGCCTAACCGCCAAAATCACAAAAGGGAAAAATGGAAGAAATAACAGTAATCCGGCTGCAGCTGTAAACGTAGACACGATACGACGTGCAATCTGCTGCGAAGGCTTCACCCGAAAGCCTTCGCTGTAGATGAAATTGCTGGGCCGAAGACCATCGAGATAGAGCTTGCCGGTCAGACGTTCGAGTAATGCGCCAGCTTCTTCAATCACCACACCATCGAATCGCAGCTTTAGTAGTTCACGCAGCGGAAGCTCGCCGCGGCGATCTTCAAGTGCGATGACTACACGATCAATTCCTGGAACTCTCCCGCGAAAAGATTCAAGAGCTGCACGGAAAGCCTCTCGACGTTCAAGCTTGTCGACCGGCATTGCCTCAAAGCCAATTACCTCCATGCCTGCGTCTTTGCGTGTCCGTAGTGTGTCGGCAATCATGCGTGCGTGATCGCCCCCGCCGAGGACATAGACTCGTTCGCGGAAGACTTCACGGCCGATAATCCATTCATAGGCTCCTCGCCAGATGACCAGCCCCAGAGTAAGGAACATGAGGCCAATCAGAAGGACATAATGCGCGATGTCAACTTGAGGAAAAAAATAAATGACCGCAGAGAGTAGAAACGAGAGAAAACCAAGGACAAGCAACAGCCGGAAATAGATCTCCCACCGCTCCGAGATGCGCTGGGGCTCATAAAGATCGAAGTAGTAGGAAAGCAGCAATGTCAGAATTGTCAGTGCCGCGATCTTAAGAACGCCGTACTCGTAATTCAGACAGATATATGTGTCCGGCCCTAAAACTAACACTGTCGCTAGCAGGAACGATCCGCTGACGATCAGAGCCTCGCACATCAACAAAACAATAGTGCGGGTCGAATAATACACATTGAATAGTCGAATCATTACCGACGGTGCTCCCGCCTACTCCTTGTTTGTGTTGTATCCGTAGTAGCTTCCCGTCTGGGGATTCTCCTGTACAGCATTCAGAACAAATCCAAGAATATTGGCGGCGCGCAATTCTGAGGCGGCCCGTTGAGCTACGGTATATTTTGTGACTCCAGCACGTGCAACCAGGAGAACTCCATCGCAGGAGCGTGCAAGATTGACACCATCGGAGACCGGTACAACAGGGGATGAATCGACGATGATCCAATCAAAGTAGGGAGCTGCTATCCGAAGCAGATCTCCAAATCTTGCGTTTCCAGAAAGATCCGCCGCCTTATCGCCACCATTTCCGCCAGGAATGAATGTCAGGTTGGAAAGAACGTGGTTTCCCGTACCCTGGGGGGCGGTATCTTCAGAGCGTTGCATGATCTGTTCAATGGTCGCCTTGCCAGCCAGATAATCAGCAAGCCCCGGATGCGATTCGGTGCCTAGCAACTCATGAAGCGTATACCGACGCATATCGCCGTCGATCAGAAGAACCTTGCTATTCTTATGGCGGGCGAGGCTCACAGCCAGATTCGCCGATATGAAACTCTTGCCCTCCTGGGGGAGGCCACTGCTCACCAGGATGGACTTAAGAGGACGGATATCTCGCGCCTCATGAACCCGAGATCTTAGACTGCGAAACTGTTCGATCGCGGGCCCCCTCTCGAGCAGGGAGGGAAGTCGGGTAACGGAAGGGTTCCAGGCGTAGCGCTGAATCTGGCCCAGGTCCAATCCTCCGCTACCTAGCGAAAACTCGCCATCGGGGGCCTCTTCCATCCTCGATTCGGCAAAGGAAGACGGCGCCTCATACTCAACCGTTTCTAAAGGCGGTCGAGCATCCAGCCTTTCAGGCGGAGTGCGCGGTTCATTCTCTGGACGCTCCAGCTTTCTTTCGGATTCGGCCTTCTGGAGTGCTTCGTATATTCGGCTCATCGATCCTGCCTTCCCTTCGTATCGCCGTCAAATGCTGTCATCAGGCCAGAGCCTTCACCGGCGCTGTTCCCTCGAGCGTTCATTCCGCCTATGGCAACTGGCGAGATCAAAAAAGGTTGTGTCTCCAGCTCAAGCTCCGCTGCAACTCCGTCAACGATGACCGCGGATACCTGTTGCACCTGTTCGACATAAGCCACGATCAGGGAGTGTTCGCATAACAGGTTGATGATGCGTGGAATTCCATGGCTATAACGGTAAATCAGGTCAAGAGCGTCTGGAGTAAAGAGAGGTCGGCCTGCCCCGGCAAGCCTCAACCGTTCAGCGACATAAGCATGGGTCTGACTCTCCGTTAGCGGCTGAGTGCGGCACCACAGGGCAATTCGCTGACGCAGTTGGCGCACGCTTGGGTGACGTAGCTTCTCCTCAAGCTCGGGTTGACCGGAAAGTACGATCTGCAGCAGCTTCTCGGAGGAAGTTTCCAGATTCGTTAGCAAGCGAATTTCTTCCAATAACTCCCAGGAGAGGTTCTGCGCCTCATCGATGACGACAACGCAGGTCTCCTCCATGCGAAATCGCTCAATCAGCCAACGATTCAGTTGCAGCAGCATGCCGGACTTTGTCCTGTTTGCCGCCACGATTCCAAAATCCGCAAGAACAAATTCTAAAAAGTCCAGGACTTCCAGGCGAGGATTGAAGACGAACGCCGTGGAGATACGCCGATTGTTGAATGAGGCCAATGCTCTTTTGAGCAGGGTCGTCTTTCCTGTTCCGACCTCACCCGTAAGCACCGTAAATCCCTTCCGCGCGGAGATGCCATATTCCAGGCACGCGAGAGCCTCTCGCGTATGCGGCATCATGTAAAGGAAACGCGGATCCGGACTCGTGCCAAAAGGACTGGTATGTAATTTGAAATAGCTTTTATACATTCGTCATCCGCCCGTATTCGCCAAAGGCTTGCCAGCTTGGAGTTCCGCCTTCTTACGGCGTCCTAACCCCCAGCGCCCTCCTGCTGGAGTCGCGATCCCAGGCTCATTCATAGAGAAAGAGATGACACCGAGTGTTGGAAGCTTTGTAAATGCCCATACATCACGTTCCGTCCGCATCGAAGTGTCGCGATATTCTCTCCAGGCAACAAGTATCATTCCCAGGATCAGGCCCGCCATGAATCCAGCCCCAACAAAAACATCGCGTCTGGGGAACGTGGGGCTGTCGGGGAGGTTCGGCTGATCCATCACGCTGAATTGCTCTCCCTGCTGGCGCCGTTCGAGATCTGTCGCCATCTTCGATTGGTTCATCTTCTTCAGCAGGTCGTCATAGAAACCCTGGGCCGTTTGATAGTCCCTTGTAATGTTTTTATATTCTTCGAGCACCATTGGACTTGAAGAGATCCGGTCCTGATACATGCGAACCTGGCTCGAGATCAGAGCTTGATCGTGTCTTTTCGCTTGGATTCCCTGGTCCAATGAGCGTAGTTGCGCGCGCAACTGCTGCACAGCGGGAGGATCGTTACGGTTCGGGACTGTGCTCGGAGAAGAGGAAGATGCCGCAGGAGCCGGCGGAGCCGCATCAATCTGCGCGCGCAGGTTCTTGATCCTTCGCCGAACCGCGATTACATCGGGATAGTCGTCCGTGTATCGTCGAGTTAGATCGGTTTCCTCGTTCTGTAGATTCTGGAGCTCTGCCTGCTGAGCTCCAGGAGCCGCTGCACCGTGCTCACCAGAACCAGCAGGAGCGTAGCTCTGCTGCTGCGCAATCATCGATTCGGTGTAGCTCTTGTCCTGCTCCATACGGCTAAGGGCCTGGGTGGTCGCATCGAGCTGCGTATTGAGACTGGTCAACATGTTCATGTTGGGCATCTCTTCACCGGGAAGCTTGCCCATGTATTTTGATTGGAAGACAGCAAGCTTCGCGTCCTGTTCGTCGAGCGCGCGCTTGGCATCCGCCAGCTGTCCCTTCAGGAACTCCGTCGTGCCCTCTACCGATTGCGCTCGCGCATTCAGGTTAGCGGTCACAAAGAGCGATGCAATCTCACCGCAGACCTGCTGCGCAGTATGAGCGTCCGAATCTTTGTACGAGATGAAGAATCCCGGCAGGCCTCCCGTTCGCGCCATCTCGGAGTGAATCGGCTTGATATCGATATTCTTTCGCACCAGGTCGATCCGATCGTCCATCGACATCTTTTTAGTTCCATAAAGATTGAATCTCTCGATGATCGGCTCTAACCGGGAACGGCTGAGAATCTGTTCCTTCATCGAGGCCAGCCGAGCCGTAATATCTTCCACCACCACTGGCCGGACATAATCATCCGGCACCTTCTGTTGCTCGACCAGGATAAGGGTCTGCGATACATATTGCGGTGAAACTATAAACGTAAGCGCGAACCCGACCAGTGTCAGCAGCAATGCGGGCAGTGCGATCATCCAGCCTCTGCGCTTCAGAATTCCGAAATAATCGTCCACATTGAGCGCACGATGTCCCAACATAGCTAGCTCCTTAAAAATCCCCGAGACGCTTTGCTTGCGGTGTCCACGAGATGCCAATCCCGAAGATATGCGATAAGCCATTGAAAGCGTTCTGTGTCAAAAATCCTTGGTTTACCGACTGATTCTGCGCCGTATAGCTGGCATAGCCGGATATGGTTCGCGTAAAGCCATGCGTAAGCTGCAATGTGCCGTATTCGGTGTTCGTTGCCCCATTGAACGATTGCTGGCCAGGATAGAGAGCAAGCAATCCGGTGGTTCGCGTATACACCAGAGCAGCGGAACCCGCCCACCGCTGACTGAAATTGCGTCCGACCGAACCGCTCACGGTATCCGACAGCGCCCCCGGCTGCACTCCGGATCCTCCATTAGCTCCATGTGTGTAACGCAAGCCGTAGTGGGTGAGCCGGCGGTTGTATCCGAGTCCCGCATTCAAATAATAGTTAAGCTTATTCGGGATCAGCGGCGCTGCCGAAGTCTGGATCCACATAGGACCAGCGGAGATATCCGTGGAAAGAGACCGCGTCCATATGCGCGAATACGATAGGTTGATGCCTTTGGTCTGGTAGGTAACATCGTTGGCTGGATAACCAGGTGGAAAGAGACCCAGAATATTGGAAGTGTTAAAAGTCGAGTAAACCGCGCTGAGACTTACAGAGTTTCGCCGATCGATTTGATGATTCAGCGCAACCTGGCCACTAACCATGGTGTTATCAAGACCTGCATTCTTGTCCAGAAAGTGCAGAACAGACCATACGCCACTGCCGCTGATTGAGGTTCTTCCCGTCAACCTGCGCTCGAGGGTTCCACTTAGCACATTGCTGAGGCGATTTCCTGAAAAAGTTAGAATCCCCCCTGCGGGGCCCTGAGAAGGACCATCGGTCGGGATCGTTCCAGGGTTATTGATACCTGGAACTCCCGCGACGCCCGTCACAGGGGATTGAGGAAGAAAACTGAACGAATCGGTGACATTAAAGAGCCACAATCCCTTGATGAGAGATTGGCTTATAGCGAGGTTCTGGTAAGTTGAAGTGCCCTGCCCACCTTGGCCAACCACGACTCCGCCGGCGAATATAAATGATGTAGGGTGCACCATGCTCAATGACGAATACCCTACAAGGCCGGAAAGCGCCGTTGAACTGGTTAGATTTCCTGTGCCGTAATAGCCGTACTGGACAATCTCCGAGGCGCTCAGAGCATAGTGAACAGAGCCGTCTATCCACGACAGGCGAGGCGTCGTGGTGCCGGCAGGCGTTGCCGTCTGCACATTGGTCGCTGTAGGCGCAGCCTGGCCAAACAATCGCCCGGCAAACACGAACAGCACAATCGAGAGGGGAATCCACGTCTTCATTGGTTGGCTCATGGAACGACGATCGTGTCTCCCGGCTTCAAGGTCACATCCTGCGAACTCTCGCCTTTAAGGGCCTGCTTATAGTTGAAGGGAATCTTTTGCTGCTTTCCGCCTTCATTCCGCAAGATATAGATCTTCTTTGAGTTAGCAAATGCTGACAGGCCACCGCCAGCTGCGATCGCCTGCAAAGGAGTCATCCCTGGCGTCATTGGAACGGGTCCGACGTGGCCAACTTCCCCAATCAGAAAGATCCGTTGACTACTATCTGCCATTACGACAACGGAGACATTCGGATCTTGAATATACTTCTTTAATTTTACGGTGATGTCATCAGCAAGCTGCATCGGCGTTCGGCCTGCCGCTCGTAGATCGCCAATCAAGGCGATCGAGATCATTCCATCCGGTCGGACCGGAATCGTTCCCGAAAGCGATGGTTCTTTCCAGACAGTGATCGCCAGCGAATCATCGGGACCGATGACATATCGGGCATTGTCTATCTCTGCAACACCCGAAACCGATGGCGAAGCAGACTTCGTTGCCTGCTCTTGCTGCAGGGTGCTGCTTTGTCCTTGGGCTGGAGTATTCGGCTTTTTCGTAGAATCCTGCGCCTGGGCGGAAATCGCTGCTACTAGAACAAAACATCCAATATGATGCCATTTCATGGGGTCACTCCCAATTCGCCTGCGACCTTCCTTATTATTCTTCTCATTCTCACTCATCCGCCTAAGCTCCTGCCTCCCCTTATGTCATCCGCATTCTTTTGTTTGACTTACACGTGCATCACAAGTTGCTCGGATTGCAGTTCTTACTTAGATTTTAGTTTTCGTCGCGATCTTTCAAAGAATGTGTTGGCGAACGCAAAAAGTATGCACACCCGTCAAAAAACTAAATCCGTAAGCAGTCACTACATTTCCAGTAAGCACAGGGAGGGCCAAAATGTAGTTTTTAGAGACTTTTTTGCATAGTCATGGAACGACTGTTATATGGGCCGCGCTCCACCCCTTATTTCACCGGTTTCAGGTAGGGAAATGGGATATTTGTCCTCCGCAGGCACTCCCATGGTATGCAGAAGTGCAGCTTGAGTGGGAAAACTTTTTCTCTTTTCTCTACAACTATGGTCGACTATCTTCCTATCGCGGCGTATCTAAGTCAGAAATTACGCTTATCTCTTACATCTGTTCACGGCAAGAAAATTGCATATAGTTTGAGTCGTGAAGTATAACGCCCTAAGAACGGTGACCGGCAGCTTGCAAAACGAACAGCTTTCTCCGGAGATTCTTCCCGGCTTTGATCAGCTCCCCTTGAGCTCACCCCGGATCAAGATTCCATCCCACGTCTGGCTACCCGCCTCCATCATCGGCGTCCTTCTGGTTGCACTCTATTACCGCATCGGCATCAAGCTCATTGTCGACTGGTATAACATTCCCGACTATTCTCACGGCTTTCTGGTCCCCCTTTTCTCGATCTTCCTGATTTGGGACAAAAGAAAGCAGATTGCCGAGACATCGGTCCGACCAAGTTGGTCCGGCCTTCCACTCGTAGGGTTGGGCTTGATCATCCTCATCTTCGGCATCTATGGGGTTGACCTGTTTACCTCTCGTGTCTCCTTCGTAATCCTTTTGACGGGTCTTATCTGGACTTTTCTCGGCCGTCCCATGCTCCGCCAGCTCCAGTTTCCCGTATTTATTCTTTTGCTGGCGATTCCATTTCCCGCCATCATCTTCAATCAGATCACCTTTCCGCTACAGCTTCTGGCCTCAAGGCTAGCGAGTTCGACGCTTCCCTTGCTTGGCGTTCCCGTACTGCAGGAGGGCAATGTGATTCAGCTCCCTGTGATGAAGCTGGAGGTCGCCGAGGCCTGCAGTGGCATCCGGTCACTGATGAGCCTATTTACGTTATCGGTGTTTTATGGGTATTTTCTCGAACGCACCACTGCGCGCCGTGTGATCCTTGCCCTGGCGAGTATTCCAATTGCTGTAGCCGCCAACGCCGTTCGTATCGTTGGAACCGGCCTTTGCGTTCAATATTGGGATCCGGTCAAAGCGCTCGGATTTTTCCATGAGTTCTCTGGCTGGGTCATGTTCGTAATCTCGTTGGCTTGCCTTTATCTCATCCACTGTTTCATGCGGATTGTCTCCCGCCCGAAAGAGGTAAGTGCATGAAATCGCCCCGATTCTGGACCGTTGTTCTTCTTATGGGTGTAACGCTTGTGATGTTGATGCACCGCGGGGACGCCGACCACGTCCCTCCCAGTGAGCCGCTCAGCCGAATGCCCAGTGTCATCGAAGGCCTTGTCGCTCAGGACCTTCCTCTTGAAGAGGACGTCCTCGCCGTCCTCGGCAAAGGTGATTTTCTCAATCGAATCTATAGCGTTCCCACGGCTAGCGCGGTTTCGATGCAGCCGTCCTCGGCTTACCCCGTCAGCCTGTTTATCGGCTACTTCGCCACTCAGCGCACAGGCCAATCCATCCACTCGCCACAGCACTGTCTGCCTGGTGCGGGCTGGACTTTTGAGTCTTCCCGCTACGCCAGTCTAGAGGACATTCAGGGCAAACGTTTCAACGTCGGGGAATATGTCATCAACAATGGTGAATCCAGGCAATTTGTCATCTATTGGTATCAAGCACACGGCCGCAGCATTGCAAATGAATACAAGGCCAAGGCTTACATGCTGGCCGATGCGATCCGATTCAATCGGACCGATGGCGCGCTGGTCAGAGTCATTACTCCAATCTCTAGCTCCGAGCAGGTAGCTGACGCACGCAAGCGAGCTGTTCTCTTTACGACGCATATGACTCCGTACCTGCCTCAATTCATTCCCAATTGAGGTCGCATTAACACGCCGCAGGCATGATGCCGGGCGTAAGATCCATCTCGGAAGATTCTGTCCTCGATGGACGACTAAATAAGGAAAGGTACGATGAAAATCTCACGGGCTTCCGCTCCTGTTCGTCTCTTCGCCGCCTTTATGGCAGCATCCCTTACCCTTGGTTTTACAACTGGATGTTCGCGCGACCCCAACAAACAGAAGCATAAGTATCTTGAAAGCGGTAAGCGGTATTCCAACGAAGGCAAGCTCAAGGAAGCGACGATTCAGTTTTCGAACGCGCTCAAGGTTGATCGCAATTTCGCCGACGCGCACTACGAATTGGCGAAAGTTTATCTCAAGCAAGGTTCTGCAATGACTGGATATGCCGAACTGAGGCGCACGGTCGATCTCGCGCCGAGCAACCAGGAAGCGCGCATCGAATTGGGAAATCTGCTGCTGACCGGCAAAGCGCTGGACAAGGCCACTGAGCAGGCAAATGCCGTTCTCACCCTGAACAGCAATAACGCCGATGCTTATGCTCTTCTTTCGGCCATTGCTGCGCGCAAAGGCGATCACGCAACCGCCCTGACCCAGATCCAGAAGGCGCTCTCGATTGACCCGAACCGGGCAACCTTCCACACCACACTTGGAATGCTTCAGGCCTCTGATCCGTCCACATCAGGACAGGCGGAAGAACAGCTTCGCAAGGCCATTGCCCTTGACAACAAGAATGTCGGAGCACATATCGTTCTGGGGGCGATGCTGCAAAAGAACGGTGATCTCTCCGGTGCTCTTGAACAGATGAACGCCGCAGTTGCCGCCGACCCGCATAACATCATAGCTCGCTCGAGCCTGGCCGATCTTTATATGCGTCAGAATGATCCGGGCAAGGCGGAAGAAGCCCTTCGGAAAGCAGCTGACGATCTGCCGGATGATGGGAATGCCTCCGATATGCTGGCAAATTATTACCTTCGAAGCCAACAGATTGATCGTGGAGCCCAGGTGTACTCTGAGCTGGTCTCCAAACATCCCAAGAGCCCTTCTCTTAAGCTTGCCTATGCTCGCATTCTGATCGCCAAAAAAGATCTTCCAAAGGCTCGCGCTCTTGGCCAGGAACTGGCTAAGACGGACAGTGAACTCCCTCAGGTGGCCCTTCTGAACGGGATGCTGATGTTGAATGATGGCAAGACAACCGAAGCTTTTGACACACTGCAAAAAGCCGCCAAAGCCAACCCGGAAAATTCCCAGCTGAAGGTTTGGCTAGGACGGGCTGCGGCCGCGAAGGGAGACATCCCCACGGCACAGCAGGCATTCCGTGATGCCGTTCGCATCAATCCCCGCAATAACGAAGCACAGATGGGATTGGCGCAGATCTCAATCGATCGTCGTGACTTTACCACGCTTGCACAATTGGGCGATGCGACTATCGCTTCTACCCCGCAATCTGCGAATGGTTACATCTGGCGCGGCATCGCTGAGGGTAGTCAGAAGCTCAATGACAAGGCTGAGACCGATTTCAAGGAAGCCATCAAGATTGATCCCAATAACGCCACAGGGTACTTGGAGCTGGCTCAGCTTCGATTGGTCCAGAAGAATATGAGCGAAGCCAAAGCTCTGCTGGAACAGTCACTTGCTCACAATCCCAATTCATCGCGTGCGCTTCGTCTGCTGGCTGCTATCTACGTAGCAGATAAACAGGCTCCCAAGGCTGTTGTCCGGGTCCAGGAGCAGATCGCGAAGGCACCTCAGAATGGCGACATGTACAGCTTGTTGGCACAACTCCAGGGGACAACTGGGGATACGAAAGGTGCACTCACTTCAGCCGAAAAAGCGATGCAGATGAATCCAAACGATTCAGGGGCGGCAGTCGTCTACACCCGTGCCATCATCGCAAGCGGAGATCCAAGCAAGGCCGTCGCAAAGTGGCAGCAGTGGACGAACGATCATCCCAATGACGCCCAGGGCTTCACAATTCTCGGCACCCTACAGGAGGCGCAGGGAAGCCGTGATCAGGCTATCGCCGCTTACAAAAAAGCGTTGCAGATTCAACCGGAACAGCCGATCGCCTCCAACAATCTTTCCTACCTGATGATCGAGACCGGCCAGAATATTGATGTCGCCCTTTCGCTGGCCCAGGTGGCCCATCGTGCCTTGCCCGACTCTCCCAGCACCGCGGACACCCTTGCGTGGGCCTACTATCACAAAGGGAATTACACCTCAGCACGTGATCTGCTAGTGGACGCCGTCAAAACGAACCCGAATGATGCGGCCCTGCACTATCACCTTGGTCTGACTTACAGCAAGCTCTCTGACGCCTCCGATGCTACGCTGCATCTGAAGAAGGCAGTAACCCTTGCTCCGAATACTCAGACGGCAAAGGACGCCGAGAAGGCGCTTAGCCAACTCAGCTGATCCTCGCTTCATTTCGTTGCCGGACCCATCGCTTTCGCTTGGGTCCGGCAATATTAAAGTTTCCTGGGAAACGTGTGAATAGCAAAACCATCGCCCGAAATACAGCCTGGTATGGGCTGGAAAACCTGATTGGCTTTGTAACATCGCTGATCACTTCCATCGCCATCGCTCGGACTCTCGGTCCGACGAAGATGGGTTACATCATCTACATCACTTGGCTTACCGGGATTGTCAGCAGCCTGGGCTCAGTAGGGATTCCTGAAACCACGCGCAAGTATATGGCGGAGTTCATCGGCGGTGGAGATTACTCAACTGCCCGCTACATCTATATACGCACCCTACTCCTCCAGACCGGCCTTGCTGCTGTTGCCACCATTGCTGCCGTGATCTGGGTATTCCACGACGCGCCGCCGGATTATCGCATCGCCGCGCTTCTGCTCGTATTAAGCATTTTGCCGGCAATGAGCAACTTCATCTCTGCCCAGGCCAACGTCGCCACAGAAAATCTATCGGCAAATCTTCCTGCGTCTCTCGCCTCCACTGCCACTTACTTTATTCTCACCTTGCTTGCGGTGATCTTGGGCTGGGGAGTCAACGGAATCGCTTTTGCCATGCTTGCCATGCGACTGGCAGACTTCCTCGTTCGGCTCATCCCGACGATGCGTCGCATCCTCTCCTGGAACAGTGGTCATGCCCATCCGCCCGAGGATCTACGGAACCGTATGAAAAGATTTGCCTCGCAGAGCGTCATGGGAATGCTCCTAACGCTTGTAGTCTGGGACCGCTCGGAGCTCTTCCTTCTCAAGCATCTCTCTCCTGATATTCGTCAGCTCTCGTTTTATTCGGTCGCCTTCAATCTTGCTGAACGCCTTCTCCTCTTTCCCACCATCTTCGCCGCCGCTACCGGAGCCAGTATTCTTGCCCAATACGGCCGAGACCGCACCAAGCTTCCGGCAATGACTGCGACAGCCGCTCGTTATATCGCGCTGATCTCTATTCCCATTCATCTCATCGCGGTCCCGTTGGCCGCACCTGTACTCTATGTGCTCTACGGCAAACAGTATGTGGGAGCTTTTCTAGTTGCTTCTGTCGCTCCCCTGCTCTGCCTGCCCAAGGCCTTTCTAGGCCCCATCCAAAGCCTTTTCGAAAGTGTCGATCGTCAAAAATACTTCCTCGTCACCACAGTGATTGCCTCCTTCGTCGATATTGGTGTCGCGTGGCTGCTTATTCCGGCCCATGGCGCCCTTGGAGCCTGTCTTGGAAGCGGTGCGGCGCAATTTACCGCCGTTGGCCTCATGTGGTCCGTTGGCATTCGCCGTTACAACATTCAACTTCCATGGCGATTCATCTTGAAGATCACGGCAATGAGCGCCTTTTCTTCACTTGCGGCCTATATCGCTACTTTCCGGCTAACGCCTTTACCCGGCCTCATAGCCGGTTGCGCTATTGCCACCGGCACCTTTATCACGCTCGGATACAGCTTCAAGATACTTGAGCCTGAAGATCGGGATCGATTCAGAGTCATCTCAAACGCGTGCCCCCAGCCGGTCGCTACCCCGCTTAACTATCTCCTTGACCGCTTTACGCGCCGCCTAGCCTCGGACTCAACCACGGTATAGCGATAAATTTCAAAAAAAATGAGTGAGGAGATGTCTCTCCTCACTCGCGATTGGATCTGTTCGAATCGATCAGCTGCGACAGGGCTCCCGGCACCTGTCGAGAGGGACAACTCGACAGACATACTTCAAAAAGCGGATCTCGGTCCCCAATAATGCGGCGACCGATTCAACAATATCTGTGCAAATTGACGACCAAAAACAAAGTAAACAGAATCAATCACTTAATTGAGGAAACTTGCTTGCGATGTGCAAATCTTTGCCCATCAAAGTGAGAAATTTTAGACTCATTGCCTCCTTTCCGTAAAATCCATTCAGTCTCCATCCATGCTTCTATCGGTTACTTTCGGAGCCAAAACAAATCTTTGGTATGGCATTCGGGATCGTGGGGGCCTTTAACCTCTCCTATTTCGTCCTAGTTAAATGGAGGAATACTCTCCAGACAGGAACCTGATGACCAAAGATATGCCCTTCCGCATTGTTCCAATTCGATGTGCCAGCCAATATCTCTATGTATTTATGCTTCTTTTGTGGCTTGGGATAGCACACTCCGCCTTCGCTAGTGAGCCACTAACTGGGAGCGTTCTCGATGACGGCTATCGCGACATGTACAACCTTCGCTTTCCCGAGGCACATATAAAGTTTCAGCAATGGATGTCAGTGCATCCTCAAGATCCAATGGGACCGGTTTCGGACGCAGCCGCCTCTCTCTTCAGTGAATTCGAACGTTTGAAGATAATCGATGTCCAACTCTTCGCGAACCAGGACCGATTTGACAGTCGAAACCGGCTCACCCCGGACGAAAAAGTGCGCAAGTCCTTTGAAGACCACCTTAATCAAGCCTCAAATCTCGCGGATACAGCGCTCAAGCGAAATCCTCAGGATGCCCGAGCCCTTTATGTAAAAACGCTGGTTAGCGGAATGCGTTCCGATTACGCCCTGATGATTGAAAAGAAAGATATCTCCGCGCTGAATTACAGCAAGGAAGCGAGTGCTTATTCCAAGCAGACGCTCGCTGCCAATCCCCACATGTATGACGCTTATTTGGCTTCGGGAGTCGAGAATTACATGCTTAGCCTGAAATTTGCCCCGGTCCGCTGGCTTCTCAACCTTACAGGTGCATCTACCAGTCGCGCAGAAGGGATTCGCCTGTTGAAGTTAACCGCCAGCCAGGGTTATTATCTAGCGCCCTTCGCACGGATGATGCTCGCCGTGGCCGCTCTTCGTGAAAATCGCCCCCAGGAAGCCCGCTCCATTCTTATCGCTCTTAAACACGAGTTTCCCCTTAATTCCCTCTATGATCGCCAACTCGCACTGATCCATTAGTAGCGGGTGAAAAACTTTTGCATCGGAATCGAGCCAAAGCATGTACGCTGAATGGGTCTCGTATATTCGAATCGGTACATCATCTCAAGAAGACCCAGAAGGCCCTCATCAGCATGCGCATCGCTTCCGTTGGAACAGCATATCCTCCTCATCGCTATCACCAGACTGTCATTGCCGAAGCTCTTCGGGACCGATGGCAACACAAAATGGAGGAGCCGCGTCTTCTTACCCGTCTTCACGCGAACTGCGGCGTCGAATACCGTTACACCGTCTTTCCTCTCGAGCAATATCCCACTCTCGATACCTTCCGCAAGACAAATGACGCCTGGATCAAGGCTGCTGTGGATCTGGGACAACAGGCCATCTGCCGCTCATTGGACCACGCGGGAATCTCGCCGGAGGACATTTCTGCAATTTTCTTTGCTTCGGTCACTGGAATTTCCAGTCCGACCGTCGACGCTCGGCTTATCAACCGGCTACCTTTTCCTGTGAATATAAAGCGAACCCCGATCTTCGGTCTCGGCTGCGTCGCCGGAGCCGCTGGAATCGCTCGTGCCTCTGATTATGTCCGGGCCTTTCCCGATCATTACGCTCTTCTTCTTTCAGTCGAACTCTGTTCCCTCACCTGGCAGGACGATGACCAATCCATAGCCAACCTTATCTCCAGCGGTCTTTTTGGTGATGGCGCGGCCGCCGTTGTCATCGCCGGAGCAGAGACAGAACTTGCCCGCCAGAACCGCGGCCCACGTGTGCTTGCCACCCGTTCTACTTTTTATCGCAATACAGAGCGTGTCATGGGATGGGATATCGTTGAATCCGGCTTCAAGATTGTCCTTTCTCCTGATGTCCCAAAAGTTGTCGAAGACAACCTGCTTCAAAATGTTGAAGGGTTTCTCGCAGATAACAACCTCACCCGTGAGGATATCTCCACCTACATCTTTCACTCCGGCGGCCCGAAGGTGCTTGAGGCTATGCAGAAATCGCTTGGTCTCCCAGCCGATGCTCTCGCGCCTTCCTGGAAGAGTCTCCGCGAGGTAGGAAATCTTTCAGCTGCCTCGGTCCTTGCAGTGATGGAAGACTATCTCAAAGTGCATCCCGGAAAACCCGGCTCTTACAGCATTCTCGCAGCCATGGGGCCAGCCTTCTGCTCGGAGCTTGTTCTACTTCAATGGTGAGCTTGATTAAGTAAACGCGCGCAGGCTCTACCACACGTGGAAAGCTTCGACGATCGGAGCGCCTGCGCGGCCATTCACAACATCCACGCGCAAAACGACCTCGACGTTTTTGTCACGCCAATTCCACCCGATCTGACGATTGAACTCCGCGAGTAGATCGTGCGAGGTTGCAAACTGAGACGCTGCATCCGTGCCGAAACGCTGCAGTCCGGCGAGAACCACGATAATGCTATCGGTAGAAGGATTGCGAAAGCGGGCCACCAGAGCATAGTCCGGTGTTTCGCTAAACGGTTTAGAAAGATCTCGTGCCCAAAACCGACTTGGCATCTGGGAATCCAGAATTCGTTCCTGCGGATGACGGGAAAAATGGAAACGCAGAGGCTCCGTCATCCGGTAGGCCCAGTCATTGTTGTAGGCTCCTACCAGGACCGTGGGGTTCTCTCGAATCTGTGCGAGGGTCGTGGATGCTGCCGACTGCACCCGATAATCACCTCCACGCGCGTTGAGTAGAGCGGCTACCCTTCCCATCGCAAGCCCATTTTCAAATGAGAGATATGGGTTGATGCTGGATTGATCCGACGCCACCTCCGTACCGGTGCTGGAGCGTGAAGAAAATGTCACTCCACCTAGGCTGAGGATGGTTGGGGTCTTTCGGGATAGGATTGGAGACCAGAAACGAGCCACCGGATCAGACCGCGATTGGCTCCATAAATGAAGGACTACGAACAGCGAAAAAAGAAGTACTCCGGATAGTGCCAGCCAGACCGGCTTATATCTTCCATACGAAGGCTCGGCAAGCAGGCTGGGGATATATAGCGTAGACGCTTCCCCTGTTTTCGGTGGAGTAACCGGCGGGGTAGCCGCTACGCGAAGGAATTCAGGCCGATACGATCTCGCTGTAAGGCTTATCTGAATCGGAGAGTCCGGCGCGCCATGATAATGGAGTGCCAGCCGTTTGCGAACCTCTCCTGCGGAGTAGCGGACAACCGTATCTAGGTTCGTATCGTAGTCTGGCGCACGCCCGAAAACGTCGATTCCGACCGTTCGCTCTTTGAGTTCATCACCGCGTCCAAGAAGAGTCTGCTCCACCACATACTTTAATAAGGCTGGATAGCGCCTGCTATTGCTGAAATACGAGCTCTCCAGAACCTCCTCGAGGGCGCGCAACACTTCCGCATGCTCTTCTGGAGAAACTGGTACCCATCGTTTTCGTTCTGGCGGAACTGTGGCCACTACGGGCCAAGTATACCGAACCGCGAATACAACCCGCCAATTTTGAATAAGTTGGAAATTTGTAACAAACCTTCTGCGCCCCACAATGCCATGAAGAAAATGGGACAAACGGTGAGTCACTTGTCTGTTGTAAGCGCGAAAGCCGAATGTAAATCCGCTTCGGAACGCCATCTATCCGAGACAAATCCAAATCAAGGTTCAGGGAATGAAATTTACTCGCAGGGAGTTCTGCATCGGATTGGGCACAGTAGTATTGACGCAATCGGGACAGGAGGCATGGGCTGCTCCGGCCTCGGATGCCTATAACTTGGTCTCGAAGGTCGACCGACCAAGAATTTTAAGGGCCGCCCGACAATACGTTGCAATGCCGCCAGTAACGATCACAGCCCATCGATCGCCCAAAAGTCCAGGTGGCCTCCACGACTTCTTCTCACAGGCCGACTATTTCTGGCCCAACCCCAGGAATCCGGACGGACCTTATGTCAACCGAGACGGTCAGAGCAATCCGGATAACTTTAATGATCATCGGAAAGTGATGGTGGACCTTTCGATTCGGATGCCGGCTCTAACCGCCGCTTGGCTCCTTACGAAAGATCGCAGCTATGCAAAACGTGCCGGCGACCATATCCGAGCGTGGTTCGTCACCCCGGCTACAAGGATGAACCCCAATCTGGAGTTCTCACAGGGAGTCCATGGAGTTTCTACCGGCCGCAACTATGGAATCATCGATACTCTCCACCTGGTGGAGGTAGCGCGAGCGGCATATTTCCTCGATAAAGAGGCTTTATCTGCAGAAGATCGTCTGAGTGCGCTGGAGTGGTTTCGCCAGTACCTGCACTGGATGAAGACCAGTGAAAAGGGCCGGCAGGAGCGCGACACCCTCAATAATCATGCTACCTGCTGGGCCTTGCAATCTTCAGAGTATGCCCGCTTGATTGGCGACGAAGGAACTCGAAATGAGATTCGGGAGTGGTTCACCCAGACTCTCCTCCCGAATCAGCTCGGAAAGGATGGATCATTCCCCAAGGAGCTGACGCGAACCAAGCCGTACAGCTATTCCATCTTCAACTTCGACGTGATGGCCGGGCTGGCTCAATCTTTAAAAGGATCGGGAATCGACCTCACAAGTTTCGCGTTGCCTGATGGACGCGGTCTATGCAAGGCGGCGCAGTTTCTCTATCCGTATTTGAAAGATAAAGGCAAATGGCCCTACGCGAAGGATGTAGAGCACTTCGATGCTCTACCGGTCCGCTCGCCCGGGCTACTCTTTGCAGGACTGGCCTGCCGCCAACCTGAGTACATCACACTCTGGAAAGCGCTCAATCCCGATCCTACCGACAAAGAAATCATTCGCAACTTCCCCATCCGCCAACCTTTGCTTTGGGTTTAGTGACGTCTTGAGCAAAAAGGACAACAGTTCACCCACGACTTATGCCTTATCGAGAGGAGTTACACCCATGCGTATCAACACAGCCAGGATTCTCTTAGGACTGGCTTTTGTTCTCTTCAGCGGACTTGCGATTCCTATTGTTAGCGCTCAAAGCAACACAGGCACTATTGTAGGAACAGCTACCGATGATACCGGCGCCGCAATTCCCAATGCCACCGTCACGACCAAAAATCTCGGCACAGGCGAAGAACGTGCCGTTACGACAGATGGCAATGGCCAGTTCACCGTATCAAACTTGCAGATCGGACATTACTCCCTGAATGTGACGCACGCAGGTTTTGCTCCGGCACAGATTGCAGATACGGAGCTGCAGGTGGCGCAACGGGCTACGATTAATCCTGTTCTCCACGTTGGAGCGGCAAACGACAAGGTAACTGTGATTGCTGCTGATGTTCCTCTCCTGAATCAGGCATCGTCTTCAGTTGGACAGGTCATTGATACTCAAACTGTTCAGAATATGCCACTGAATGGCCGAACTTTCTGGCAGTTGACGCAGCTCACACCGGGTGTGAGCTATATCCAGGGTGGCCAGAACATCGCTGCAGGTGGAACCTCGATTCGAGCCAGTGCGGTCAATGTAAATGTCAATGGCCTTTCCCCATCGTGGACGGGGTGGTATCTGGATGGGGCAAACATTACGGAATTCCAGCTCGGAGGAACCATCATCCAACCGAATGTAGATGCGCTGGATGAGTTCAAGGTGGAATCAAGCAACATGGGTGCCGAATATGGACACAGCCCAACGATCGTAAACGCGACACTAAAGGGGGGCACCAATCATTTCCACGGTACCGTGTACGAATTCCTGCGCAACAACGCTCTCGATGCCAAGAACTATTTCTTCGTCCCTCCCGCGGGTTCGCATGCCCGCAACCAGGCCTTGCATCGTAATCAATTCGGTGCCGCGATAGGGGGTCCAATTTGGCGAGATAAGACTTTTTTCTTCGTCGACGCGCAGGAAACTCTTTATAGCCTCGCCCAGACATTCAATAGCATTGTGGCAACGGACGCCCAGCGAACCGGTGACTTTTCAGCAACGCCTGGTGTAACCATCCGCAATCCGCTGACCGGTGCAATTGCTAACGATGGACGTGGGCCCAACACCTTTACTCCGTCTTCGCAATCCGCATATCTGCTTCAATACATGCCTCGCGCGAACGCTGTGGTAAACGGCGCGGGGCGCGCCATTGTCACAAACAAGCTGAAGCAACAGCTTGGACAAGGCGACATCCGCATCGATCACCAGCTCACAAATTCAGACCATCTGACAGGCCGGTATTCCATCGCAGACAATCGCGAGACGGACCCGAACGCCTATCCCGCGATGGGTGGCTTCCCACTTCGAAGCCGCGGGCAGAATGCGTTTTTTCGTGAGACGCACATCTTCAACTCAAAGTGGATCAATGAGCTCCAGGTTGCCTATTATCGGAGCTATTTCCTGTTCACCAGCTCACTCCAAGGAACTGATATTAATGCCGCCGCGGGGATTCAGGGATTGGGAGATCTTGCGCCGGGATCTACCAAAGGATTTCCCAGCATAACGATTGCTAATTATTCCAACTTCAATGGCCAGGCAAACAATAGCTATCCGAAGCAGAACAAAATCCGATCATGGCAGTATGGGGATCATGTTACCTATGCCAGCGGTAAGCATGATGTGCGCTTTGGATATGAGCTCTTCCACAATACGAATACCTATGTGGCGGGTAATAACTCCGTAGGCACATTCAACTTCAATGGCAACTACTCGGGCGACAACCTCGCCGATTTCCTTATGGGTCTTCCACGAAGCGCCAGCCGTTCCAGCTTCAGGAGTCTTTGGGGAAATGCTGGAAACTTTCAATCTTTCTACGTACAGGACAATTATCACGCAAAGCCAAACCTGACGATCAATGCAGGCCTGCGATGGGAGATCAATCCCTTTTACAACTCCGGAGATAAAGGGCAGATTACAGGATTTGATCTCACCAATGGCAAGCTTGTACTGCCACGGAACTATTCCATCAATGCTCAGCCCATCACACCCCAGTTGGCTCCTCAGTTCTCTGATCGCTTCGAATACGCTGAAGATTTAGGCTTGCCGAAATCGATCCGCAAATCCGATTATTTTGATGTTGGCCCGCGCTTCGGTTTTGCCTATAACCCTAGCGGCAATACGGTTCTGCGTGGAGGGTACGGCATCTTCTTTCTCTTCCCTGATAACAATGCCATCAACAACACGCAAAATACCGTTCCATTCATTGCGTCGCAGACACTCAACAATACGACTCCAAAACCTACCTATACGCTTGGGGATTACTACCAGGGGCAGCCTATCGTTGCACCCAACACCGCTGGAGTTGTCTGCCCGTTCGGCTATGTCGCGAAATCGTGCTCTACACCCAGCATTACTTCCATGGCGCTGGATGTTCAGAACACCTACATTCAGGAATACAACGCTGCCGTCCAGCACCAGTTTGGGAGAAATATCTCGCTGGACGTGTCCTATGTTGGAAACAAGACGACGCACATGCAGCAGGCATTTCAAATCAATGATCCCGACCCCGGTCCAGGCGTAATCCAGAACCGCCGACCACGTCCTCAGTGGGGCACGGTCAATTATGCGAAGTTTGCGGGCAGCGGAACCTACAACTCCCTGCAGACAAAATTTGAAGCCCGTGATTTCCGGGGAGCGACCTTTCTGGTCTCCTACACATATGCGAAATGCTTGACAGACGGCACATATACAAACGTGGTACGCGAAGATACTCCGCTGATTCGCTACTACGGCGTATGCAACTACGATTTGAAGCATAACTTCGTGACAAGCGGGCTTTATCGGCTTCCCTTCGGACGGGATCGGATGCTTTTTTCGCATATGCCGGCATGGGCAAACGTGATCGCAGGTGGATGGAATATCTCCAGCATCGCCACCCTGCAGTCGGGACTTCCCTTTACGCCAACAATCAGTGGGGATCAGGCCAATACAGGTGTTGGAAGCCAACGGCCCAATATCATTGGAAAGCCTCGACTTGTGCGCAACGCAAACTGCTGGTTTTATGATTCACGCAATCCCACATGTCGCACACTTCAGCCGAATGGCAGCGATGCGTTTGCAGTTCCCTCGCAATACTCTTACGGCAACGGGGGAATCAATACATTACGGGCTGATGGGTTGGTGCAGTTTGATGCATCCCTCATTAAGAATTTTCGATTCACGGAATCAACTTCATTGGAGTTTCGCGCTTCGTTCTACAACATCTTGAATCACACAACCTTTACCGCACCTTCAACCAATATCGATTCAACCTCCGCCGGCACGATCAGTTCAACTTTGAACCCTGCACGACAGGGAGAACTTGCGGCAAAGATCTATTTCTGATGTCCTTCGAAAATAGGACATCGGAACAAATGCCGCCTTCAAGTGGAAGGCGGCATTTACTTCTACCCAGCGATTCTCAAAAGTTGATACGTCCTGCCAACTGGAGCAGCCGAGGCTCATTGACCTGAGTTGTAATCTGTCCAACCTGAGCTGATCCGATTGAGGTGTTGGGAGCGCCGAATTGCACGCGGTTGAATAAATTGAAGGATTCAATCCTAAGCTGCAGAACCAATCGTTCTGTAACATGGGTGTCCTTGAATAAAGCTAGATCGAAGTTTGCAATTCCCGGCGCTCGCAGCAGGTTATCCGTTCGCGATTCATTGCCAAAGCGGAAATTTCCTGGCGCTACGAAGCAGCCAGTGTTGAAGTATTTCTGTTGGGAGAACTGGTCTCCGAGTCGTGACTGGATTCCCCCTGATGTGTACTTCGAACATCCAGGCACGACATTCGGGCGGGTTGTACCGGCCAGAGAATATGTACTTACGGTATTGGAGGCCATGGACAGGCCGAGAGGAAATCCCTTCTGGAAAGTTGTTACTCCATTGACACCATATCCAGAGACCAGCTTGTCGAGGAATCCCGAAACACCCGAGCCAAAATGCTGCCCCCTGCCAAATGGAAGAAAGTACACATAGCTTACGGTGAGCCTCTGACGGGAATCATAACCGGATAGAGCATATTCCTGGCTGAGATCGTTCATGTTCTGATAGCCAGGAGCTCCGGTTGCTTCCAGCCACGAGGTCAGAGACTCCGCGTTTGCCATCAATTTGGAGAACGTATAGGAGCCGAGTAGCATCCCGCCGGAAGAGAAGCGCTTTTCCACCTTCATCTGGAGCGAATTGTAGTTGCTGTAGCCAATATAGTTACCCGTGTTGGAGATGTTCCCATACTGCGGGAACGGGCGGTAGAGCTGAGTAGAAAGAATCGTTGCATATTGTTGGCTTCCCTGCGTGAACAGGGAGCGAGTGAACGGGTTTGCGACTCGTTTCGTAAGAAAGCAATTGTTCCCTAGATCTGCCGTCGGTCCCACGCAATTCGAATCTGACAGCGCCTGAGTAAAATACTGCGAAGACACCTGGTTGATGGAACGGCTGACGGGAAGATGAGAGCCATGAAGGGCAGAGTAAGCGGCTTCAAGTGCAATCCCGAAGGGCAGCTGCCGTTGAATGGCGAAGTTCCACTGGTAGGTAGCTCCATTGTCCTCTTTCTGCTGTAACGAATTGGCCGAACCGCCCAAAAGAAGCTGCTGATAGCTCGGATCGCGGCCGGGCGCTGGCGTTATACCGCTGGGAAGTGGATTGTCTAAAGTGGCATTTGGAGTTACACCGGAATCGAGCGTAGAGACAGGGTTGTTCGTAATATACGAGAGCGGTGACTGCACCGGAGATTCCGGAAATTGCAGATCAGCTGGAATCACAAACTTGCCCCATCCCGCTCGGATGACTGTTTTGTCATCAAGCCGAAATGCAAGGCCGAGGCGAGGCGAGAAATTCGTGAAGTTCTCTTTGCGAAGACCTGCATCCGGGTGCTGAGAAGAGTTGACCAGATCGTAAGCACCGGCTACGGCACGACCATTGATGGTTAAGTTCCCGAGAACGGGATTTACCGCGGTTGGATTGAAGGTAGCCATCAATTGATGGCGCTCTCGATAAACACCCGGAATCTCGTACCGAAGCCCGATGTTGAGTGTGAGCTTTGGACTGATCGTCCAGTTATCCTGGATGAAGTATCCCTGATAGTACAACTGACTATAGGTCGTCGGAGCAATCTGAACTACGCTTGGCGTGACCGCCTGATCGACCATATAACCCATTAAGAATGACGCAAAGGGATGGCCTCCCTGTCCGTTGTTGACCAGGGAAGACATGAATGGACTGAACTGGAATGAGCCGCCAGGTGCGTTGTTCTGGAAATAATTCTCTTCTAGGCGCCGAAGATCCGCTCCAGCCTTGATTGTGTGCCCCTTGAATGTTTTTGTAATGCTCGGCGCAATAACATAATTGTTGTTGATGGAGAAGATATATCCCGTCCCCACTCCGTTGACTGTAGGATTCGCTAGAGCGATTGTAGGAACCGTTGTCGAATTGGCGACTCGGTTCAAAGACGAGATGGATCCCATATAAGAGGGGAAACCGAGTTGAGTTTCGTCATAGCCCAAAGTTCCTGGTGTACGCACATAGTTCCACCGTGTGTACGAGAGGCGAATGTCCCCGATCAAGCTCGGATTAAAGAGATAGGTATCCCCAATGACTGCTTGGTAGGTCTTGAATGCCTCGGGGGAGATCGGATCGCCGGAACGTAAGCCATTGTTATACGGCATAGATGCTGCATTCTTCGAATTCCATTGCGTATATCTTCCAAAAATCCGTTGTTTATCGCTCAAAGTAAAGTCAATGCGTCCGGTATATTGATCGTTCGATCCCCCCGTCCCGGCATATTGAACAAAGTTATTGGTAACTCCCGAACGAGTTGGCGCCGCCCAGTACGGAAAATTAAGCAGGTTTCTAGCGACACTGCTCCACCGTGCAGCCGGAATAACATTATTCAGGAAGGGCGTGCGTGGACCCCTATACACAGGGGCAGGGCAGCCTTGGCCTCCAGCAACCGTGCCTCCGCATGGATCGTAGATCTGGCCGGGGATGCCTGTCGCCGTGTTCGTATTCGGCGGTGGCGTGCAGACTCCCGTCGCTGTATTAATGCCATTTGTACATAGCTCGGAGAAATCACCCTGTCTCATCTTGAGTGTCGGTACCGTGTAGTTATAAAGACGCTGCTGAGCTTGCCTATATCCCTGGTAGTCAAAAAATCCGAATAGTCGATCCTTGATGATCGGAAATCCAATGTTCCCGCCAAACTGATTCTGGTGGTACGGGTTCTTACCCAGAACCTGGGCTGGGTTATGTTTCGCAAAGTACGGCGTGGAATTGAAGATGGTGTTGCGAACAAATTCATACACGGTTCCATGAATGGCGTTCGAGCCAGACTTGCTGGTGATATTAATTACGCCGCCTGTGTATTTTCCATATTCAGCCGTATTGTTATTGGTCTGCACCCGAAATTCCTGTACGGAGTCCTGAGACGGTATAAGGATCGTGGTATTGCCATAGGAAACGTTGACAGGCGCTCCATCATAAAGAGTCGAACTCTGGTTCGCGCTGCCGCCGCCGATCTGGTAATTGCCGCCGGCGAATACATTCTGACCAGTTAGGTTGCCCGACGAACTTCCTTGTGGAACGACCCCGGGGACAAGTCCGACAAGGGCCAGAACGTTACGACCGTTTAGTGGAATATCCGTAATGGCCTTGCCCTGCACAACCTGTCCAAGGGCCGCATTTTCTGACTGAATAATTGGCGCCTGCGAGGTCACTGTAACCTGTTCCGTTGCGCTGCCTACCGCCATATCCACATTTTCACGCGTCGCAAGTTCGACTTGAACTTCGACCGGATTGTGTGTGTAGCGGCGGAATCCCTGAGCTTCAACCGTCAGCGTGTATTCTCCTGGCGGGAGGGACAGAAACTGATAGTCACCAGAGTCGGCCGTTATAACGGTCCGCTTATCACCCGTTGCGTTATTTGTCAGAGTGATTGTCGCATTAGGAATGACGGATCCGGTCGAGTCCGCGATAGAGCCTACAACGGAACCGGTCGTACTCTGAGCCCGTGCGCTCCGGCCAAATGCCGCGAAGCATAAAACGAATGTGCATAGGATGACGAGTTTGATCACTCGCATGCTCTTACCTCCGAAGAAGGGCAGGCATACCTGCCACAGTTGATGTTGGTATCTTTTTCACGACGATGAAAGTCGAGCCGGCTTTGCGAAGAGGATTCATGCGGGAATGATTCTTGTAATAACCGGGGATCATTTTGTGTGGCCCTTCCTGTCTCTTTTTGCTCCCCAGAAGATGTAAGTGCCACTACGAGTCGAGGTCACAAGGTCTATAGCACCGTCTCCATCTAGGTCCTGAGCAAGAACGTCCGACCCTCCACCGGAATAGTTATGAACGAGCTCCGGCACGAAACGAGCTCCACCCGGAGCGGTCTTGTCGCGCACGGTCCGATACACATAGAGGACTGGCGCTCCATAAGGATCAGGGTCATAGAAATCGTCGAGATGCGACCAATATCGTTTGCCTGCTACAAAGTCCGGAATACCGTCTCCATCGACGTCGGCGATCGTCGATGCGTGTGGCTCTGTAAAAACCACCCCACCTGCGCTCTCCTTCGCAGTGCGGCCCATAATGACATGCGGAACGAAGCTGATCTCACCAGCATGAGACCTCTTCTGCTCGAACCAGCTGATTCCCCATCCATGCGCCTGCATGGAAGTCACAACATCGGGCAGACCGTCTCCATTGACGTCGTAGACGCCGATCTTCGCCCCTCCTGCCGAAGTACGCCCCCACTGTCCGAAAGGCGCGGGGTGATATTTCCATCGAGTCCCCCCGCCACCCTGAGCAGGTTGCTCCCACCATCCGTAGGCCCCGACTATATCGACGCGGCCATCCCCATTCACGTCGCCAGCGCCGATGCCATGCGCGGGCCACGGGCCATGATCACTAACCTTTTGAACAATCCATTTGTCAGTGGGATGGGCAGGATCAGGCTTGGCATAGCACATGTACCCGCCTCCCATGTAGACCAGTTCCGGTCTTCCATCCCCATCGATGTCCGCAAGTACGGTCTCTTCGCTGTCGATAGGAGCAACCACTGAATACTTAGGCCAACGTCGCGATTCCCCTTTGGGATTGACATACAGAACAGCGCCCGCCTTGCCGCCATCCGCGTGGCTCGTCGTCAAAACATCAGCCCAGCCGTCGCCCGTAAAATCCGACGCATGCTGCACCCAGTCCTCCATCGAATAGTTTGTGGAGGCATTCACGATCTGGGCCGGATAAATCTCTCTCGAGCTTGTGTACTCCGGTCCGAAGTAGATAAGCGGACCTGAGACGATATCCAATTTGCCATCATGATTGAAGTCCGCGGCGGCAGCAGACCATCCGTAATAAAACTCATTGAGCCGCTGCATTCTGAAATTTGAGCCCGCCTTTTCTTTGGGCCAGGACTTGATTCCAATGTCTTTGTATGCGATCGCACGAAAATGGACCGTTGAGCCTTTGGAATACAATGCAAACGGACCGAAATCACCCATGCCTTCGGTCGCTGCGCTGACTGCGTCTCCGCCATCGTTAAAAAAAGCGCGGAGAATGTCGGCGTCCAGTAATATCTCGACCTCATTCCATTCGTCTTTGCGAAGACCTTGAACAGGGTGCTCCAGCGGGGCTGCTATTCCCCCCGGCATCGGAGGCGGTTCAGGACGACGAAAGGGTCTTGCGGGAGTTCCTGAAGGAGGAAGTGGAGGAGCAAATCGGATCTGCCCTCCGGCATTACGCAGTTTTGTACGCCCGGTTTCCTTACCCATGGCGTCAAAGGTCACGCTATAGGCTGCGAGTTCCTTCTGTTCGATCGAAAGCAGGACACCTCTCGTCTCATTGCTGGTTTTTTCGAGACGAAGAACAATTCCGGCATTGCAATCCCCCTCACAACGGAACTGAAGATAAACGCCGGTATCCTGCGTGGGTTTATGGAACACCAGCAGGCCATCGCCTGTACCGGTAATTTCACCCTTGGATGCGATCCATTTCGCATCCCCGAGACGCATCCAGTCCGCCAGAGAAGATCCCTGAAAGATGCCGTCTGGAGCAAAGCTCGGGGACTGTGCCTGCATTGTCATGAACTGCGCCAGCATGAGAATCCCGACACCAGCCAATCGGAGAAGCATCAACATCAAATTCATCCTCGAATCGAATTAGGAAAAGCGTTGTTCGCAATTTATTTTGCGTACTATGCAATGACAGATTTTGAAACGGAGCCATAATAGCACTGGGTCAGGCACAATTGTCGAGAGCCTTTTTCACAAAAATTGCGAATTCTTACAGATCACCCCTGGAGGAACCTTAGAGATGCTTCGAGCAATTGCCTTCGCTTCAACCGGTATTCTTCTGTTGTTGACAAACTTGAACACTCGGAGCGACCAACCCGTGATCGAAAGACCCAGAGATAACTCTTTCGTATACCCAGCTCAGATCGAGCGATTGGACGCGGCGGCAGCCGCCATCATTCCGGAACATCCGATCTTTCGTAGAGAGGCGACGGGGTTTACCTGGGTTGAAGGACCGGTATGGATCCACTCCGGATACCTTATGTTTGCTGACATCACGAGTAACAGCATCAGAAAGGTCGATTCCAATGACGATGTCTCCATATGGCTGCAGCCCAGCGGGTATCGAGGAGAAGAGCCATACGGCGGCAAAGAGCCAGGTACCAACGGAATGACGCTGGATTCAACCGGCAGAATCACGGTAGCCGGCCATGCCGCGCGAAATGTGATGCGCTTTGAGTCAATGGATCCACACGGCGTAGTCACAGTCCTGGCCGATAGCTATAAGGGAAAAAAGCTCAACAGCCCAAACGATTTAGTTTATGGACCAGATGGATCGCTTTATTTCACAGACCCTCCCTATGGCCTGAGAACGCAAAGCGATACAGATCCACACAAAGAGCTCCAGATTAACGGAGTCTATCGTGTTAAAAATGCGTTCAGTCAAGGTGCTGGCACTCCTCCGAATCGTGATTCGCTACAGCTTCTGGTGAGCGATCTGGAACGCCCCAACGGTATCGCCATATCTCCTGACCATAGATGGCTCTACGTCAGTAACTCCGAGCCTAAGAAGTGGATGCGCTATCCAATCAAGGAGGATGGCACTCTCGGCCCAGGGGGAACTTTTTCGGACGCTTCCAATGACAAGCGAATAGGCGCTCCAGATGGCATGAAGCTTGATACAAAGGGAAATCTCTATGCCACCGGACCGGGCGGTGTATGGATCATCTCACCGGGTGGCAAACACATTGCTACCATCCTCACAGACAAGGCGACATCGAATGTCGCATGGGGAGGCGAAGATGGTTCGACGCTTTATACAACGACCACCGACTCAGTTCTAAGCATTCGACTAAAAGCGAAAGGGCTTCGACCCTAGAGTGATCCTCACCAATCCGTAAGGGTTCCATCGAGCTTACGAGCGATAGGGAGATACGCCCGGTGATAGGGATACTTAGCTGCCAGCTGCTCGTCGATATCCACGCCAAGGCCCGGCGTATCTCCCGGATACATGTATCCCGCGTCATAGCTATAGGCGTGTGGAAACACTTGATCCGTAAGCGAGGTATGGGGCATATGTTCCTGAATGCCAAAGTTATGAATCGCAATCCCAAAATGAAGCGCAGCCGCCATAGTCACAGGCGATAGATCCGTAGCTCCATGAAATCCGGTTCTCACTTGATAGATTGCCGCAAAGTCAGCTGTCTTTTTGAGAGCGCTGATGCCTCCTCCATGAACGATCGTCATGCGGATATAGTCAATCCATTGGCTGCGGATAAGATCGTGCGCATCCCAGAATGAGTTAAAGACTTCCCCCGTGGCGATAGGGGTGACGGTGTGCTGCCGAATCAGACGAAACGCCTCCTGGTTCTCCGCAGGCGTCGGATCCTCCATCCAAAAGAGGTGGTACGGTTCCAGTGCGCGGCCCAGACGGGCAGCCTCAACCGGCGTAAGCCGGTGATGGACATCGTGAAGAAGGTGGATATCTTCGCCGACCTCCTTCCGAATCGTCTGAAAAAGCTGGGGAACGAAATTTAGATATCGCTCGGTCGACCACGAAGATTCCGAAGGCAAACCTCTCTCTGCAGGCTCGTAGGGTTTATCTCCCTTCGGAACGCCATAGCTTGAGAGGGTACCGGGTACTCCACACTGGACCCGAACGGCTAGATATCCTTGGTTAATATGCTCTTGTACGCTCTCAACCGCACTCGGAATATCCGCACCATTCGCGTGACAATAGACCAGCACGCCCTGGCGGCTTTTCCCCCCAAGAAGGTTATATACAGGAGTGTTCAATGCTTTGCCTTTGATGTCCCACAAGGCCACGTCCACGGCAGAGATCGCCGTCATCGTTACAGGACCTCGTCTCCAATAGGCGCCACGGTAGAGATACTGCCAGATATCTTCGATTGCGAAGGGATCCCTTCCGAGGAGACATGGGAGGACGTGCTCCTCAAGATAAGCGACAACAGGGAGTTCTCTGCCGTTTAACGTAGCGTCGCCTAGCCCATAAATTCCATCATCTGTCTCGATTCTAAGCGTGACAAAATTACGATCGGGCGAACATACGATGACTCTCGCATCTACGATTTTCATGTTTCTAATCGGCGCTCCCTTAAGACACTTCCATCAGCGTGGTATCTCTTTATTGCCGGTAATCGCAACAGAAGTTGTGACCCCCTCCGATTCACCCGGTTGCGACCCGCTTACGGATATTGAATACGATCCGGCGCGCACCGCCCTCAACCCCTCTTGATCAACATAAGAAAGTTGCCGAGGATCCAGAATAAACTTGAGATGACGCACCTCCCCTGATGCAAGGTGAATTCTCTGAAATCCCTCAAGCGAGTACTTCGGCAGCAGTTCTTCCTTCGGCGGAACTAAATAGAGCTGTGCGACCTCGTCTCCAGCTACATCACCCGTGTTCTTCACATCGACGTCAACCTCGAGGTTCTCTCCGGCAGACAGGCTGCTTTTGCTCAACTTCATGTTGGAGTAAGCAAAACTCGTGTAGCTCAAACCATATCCGAAACCATAGAGTGGCTGCCCTTTGTAATAACGATAGGTACGGTTCGCCATCGAATAGTCGGTAAATGGAGGCAGGTCGCTTACACTGCGATAAAAGGTTACAGGCAGTCGGCCCGCCGGATTGTTCTTCCCACTTAATGTCTCCGCGATAGCCTGCGCTCCAGCCTGGCCTGGATACCAGGCCTCCAGAATTGCATCGGCATTTTGTTCTGCCCAGTTGACTGCGAGTGCAGATCCATTGAGCAGCACTACGATGAGAGGTTTTCCTGTCGTTTTGATAGCTTCTAGAAGTTTCTGTTGGGCAGCAGGAAGAGCAATGTCGGTGCGATCTCCACCGGCAAAACCTGGGATCTGCACCTTCATCTCCTCGCCTTCCAGATCAGGCGAAAGACCTACGAACGCAATAACGGTGTCAGCCTCTTTCACCGTGTCCATGGCCTGCTTCAAGAGTGGCTCCACGGGAGCAACCCACTTCAGAGTCAGACCCGCTCCAAATAATCGAGCATGATGAGAATAAGCAACCTCAAACGTGTGAGGCTTGGTGTCGTCGAAGTGAAGCTTCACGAGAGGTGTGGTCGATTCGTGATACTCCAAGTCTTCTCCGATGTGGAACGTCGTCAACTCTTTACCGTCGAAATGAATACTTAGGTTCTCCGCGTTATTGCAGGGATAACAATGTGCCAGATTCGCAGTGATCTCGTAATCTCCCGGTCCGGGAGCCTGCAGGGTTCCCGTCCAACGCACGGAGAATGCCTTTGGATCGATCGACATAGCCGGGGATGTCGCGTTCCAATCGAAATTGATCTGTTTATCAACGCGGACCAACGCGGGCTTACCTTCAAATTTCTCGTTCGAATAGTACTCAGCCTTGAGACCTTCCACTTTAGATTCCGAGGACGTGCGAAACTGTGTCCGCGGGATAACAATGGGAGCATTCTCGGCATAAGGAGAACCCTGTGCATACAGAATCTTTGCAGTTCGAAACTCACGAGCGATGCCGTCGAGAGGCATCATTGGATTTTTTGGAACCGCGTTGTAATTACCCTCAATAGCAGAGAGTTCTGCCGCATTGGGCCCAATAACGGCGATAGTGTGTGCCTTGCCGGTCAACGGTAGAATATGATCCTTGTTCTTCAGTAACACCATAGCTTCTCGCGCCGCTTGCAAAGCCAACACAGTGTGAGCCGGAGACATGTTCTCACTGAATGGCAAGGAAGCATATTTCATCCGCGAAGGAGGATCAAATAGCCCCAGCTTGAATCTGGCCATAAAGAGGCGACGAAGCGAGACATCCAACTCATCCTCGCGAATCAACCCATGCCTGACCGCGTCTGCAAGATCCTTGTAGGTCGCTCCGCAGTTAGTGTCTGTTCCCGAGCGAATACCCGCAACAGACGCATGTTCTGCATCTTGAGAAAACCGATGACCGTTCTGATGAAAGAAATCATCGATCGCCCCGCAATCGGAAGTAACGAACCCCTGGAAATTCCAGTCCCGTCTCAAAATGTCTTTCAGCAGCAGGTCACTCGCGCATGCTGGCTTGCCGTCTATGGCATTGTAGGCACACATGATGCTATAGGCCTGCCCATCGACGATGGTGGCGCGAAAAGCTGGGAGATACGTATCCCATAGATCATAAGCGCTAGGTGTGACGTTAAAACGATGGCGGTCGTTCTCCGGGCCACTATGTACTGCAAAATGCTTCGGGGTAGCAACAGCACGGAAGTAAGTTGGATCGGTCCCCTGTATCCCCTTTACGAACGCAGTACCAAGCTGTGCCGTAAGAAACGGATCTTCACCGTAAGTCTCCTGCCCACGACCCCATCGAGGATCTCGAAAAATATTGATATTAGGCGACCAGATCGTCAGTCCGTAGTAGATGGAATGAACGTCATGTCGAACAGCTTCGTTGTACTTTGCGCGGGCTTCAGTCGATACCACTTCGCCTATCTTTCCGAGCAGAGGTTGGTCAAAGGTAGCCGCCATACCGATCGCCTGCGGGAAAAGAGTCGCATAGCCGGATCGAGCTACCCCATGCAAACCTTCGCTCCAGAAGTCATACGCCGGAATGGCGAGGCGCGGAATTGCCGGGGCTGTGTTGACGAGTTGTTGAGCCTTCTCATCCAACGTCATTCGACTGACAAGATCAGCAACACGCTGCTGCATGGAGGATAAAGGATCTTGGTAAGGTAGCTTTGAAGCAGGTTTCTGTTGTGTATGACCCGAAACTCCAAGTGCAAGTACGAAGAAGAGAAGATAGGATACAGATTTCATTGAGCAGGCACTCTCGGAAGATTCACACATAACCGCACCTCTTTTCTGAGGTCAAAATTCAGACTCGATGATTGGTACAGGATCATACAAGATGAGCTCGGCCCGTCACAGATTGACCCCACTCGCCAAAAAACCTCCATCGACAGTAACGATTTGTCCTGTGGCGAAGCCGTTTTGCGGATCGACGAGATAGATCAGAGTTGAGACCAGTTCTTCGGGTTCCCCGAATCGATGCATTGGAGTTCTTTGCAAAAGCTCCTGTCCCCTCGGGCTGTCGATAATCCTACGATTCAACGCCGTGGGAAACACACCAGGAGCAATAGCATTGACGGTCACTCCAAAAGGAGCCCACTCGACTGCCAAAGATCGCGTCAGCGCCCCCACTGCGGCCTTGCTCGCTCCGTAAGCAGCAACTTCATGAAAAGCTACGAATGTTGAGAGAGACGCAATATTTACAATCCGACCAAAGCGGCTCTCCAGCATCGCCTCTCCAAATACCTGGCATCCTCGCAGTGTCCCAGTAAGATTGATGTCCAAAATGCCACGCCATGTCTCTTCGTCCACCTCCAAAGTCGACACGCGTTTCGTAATCCCCGCACTGTTAACAAGGATATGAACACTGCCGAATTCTGAGAGAACCGCATCACGCAGATGCAAAAGAGACGTCCGATCGGACACATCACTGCACATTCTCAGCGTCCGAACACCAAACGACTCGATCTCCGAGCTGATCTCGTCGACTGACCTCTCATTGCGAGAGGATGCGATCACGGAGACCCCCCGCCGCGCAAGCCCTAAAGCAAGTGACCGGCCAATTCCCGATGTGCCGCCGAGCACCACAGCACATTGTCCCTTCAGTTCGGTGTGATCTGTGTCGCCGGGTTCATTGCTTAGGACCAATGCAATACCTTCTGCGAATCAATCTTGGATGCATCCAGCTCGATTCCAAATCCTGCTGATGTTGGCAGCATCAGGTGTGCGCGATTCACCATCGGTGGACTCTTCTCAAAATGATAATAGTGGCGCATCTTGTTAATCAGGTACTCGCCAAGGGGAAAGGTCATCGGCGATTGACTCGCGATCACATGCATTGCGGCATGAATACTATGTCCATGCGGTATGACAGGAACATCATACAAAGACGCAACGCTGCCGATCTTTAACAGCTCAGAAACTCCTCCACACCATTCAGGATCTGCCTGCACGACAGAAAGAGCATTTGCCTGCAGATATCGCTGCACCTCCCACCGGCCATAGAAGTGCTCCCCTGACGCAATCGGTATCGTCGTTTCGCGATGAAGATCGGTAAAGGACTGTATCTTCTCTGGATGTGCGATCTCCTCCATCCACCGGGGATGATACTGCTCCACCTGATGCGCCCACTCCAGGGCATACGTTTGATCCCATCCGCTAAAAGCGTCGAACATCAACTCAGTACTGTCGCCCAGAGTCTCTCGAAGAATACGGACAAGCTCGACATTTTTTTTCATGCCCTCGAAGCCGGAGCCTGGGCCATACCCCATGAACCATTTCTGATACCGATATCCCTCTTGCTTCAACGCTAGACATCGTTTGCGAACTGCCTCGGGTTCTAAAGAAAATCCGAGGCAACTTGCATAGACCTCTACCGACCCCCTCGTTGGGCCACCCAGAAGACGATATACCGGCACGCCCAAAAAGCGTCCCTTAAGATCCCAAAGGGTGTTATCGACGGCGCTGATTGCCATCATGAAAAACCCATCACGAGAATGTCGATTCGAACGATACATCTGATCCCACAAAAGCTCGGTCGCTAAGGCATCTTTTCCCATCAGGAAGGGACGAAGGTTTTCATGAACTACAATCGCCGGTTCCCGTTCAATCGGACCGTACAAACCCTCCAACCCGTCTCCGGTCTTGATGCGTAAATAGATGGCAGAAGTGTTGACGCTTTTCGTCCCCCCGGGGACATCTTTGTAAATCTCGGGACGCTGGTCTTCATAGATATCGAGGGGATTGACCTGCCGTTGACCATCTAGACCGCTCTGCACTTCGTAGTGCCCGTGCAGCTCGATCAATTCCACGGCAACAATCTTCTGTGGCGTAACACCTTTCAGGGCGCCATCAGAAGAAGAATATGTTGTCGACTCGCCACGCGCCCCTGCAAATGGAATCATGCCTCCGGCGACACCGACCATAGATCCGAGCAGCAAACTTCGCCGATTCATTCGTCGACCAACCCTCCATTTTCACAAAAATGCAAATCTAAGTGCTTCGGCCCGGTAAACATCTCGAGGTTCAGGCGTGTAAAAGCCTACCGCGACGAAATGACATCGGCAAATGTAATTATGAATCTTCCGGGAAATCGATATCCTCAAAAAAACGGTAATTCTCAAAGCTCGCGGGAGGAGCAAAGAAACATGCGACCTTCATCTCCACATCGGAGAGATTCTGAAGCATATGAATCTTTCCTTTAGGAAATAAGATGGCGCATCCTGTTTTTACTGGCTCAACCTCGCCGTCTACGAGGACCCGGCCATGGCCTGTCAGAATATAAATCACCTCTTCTCCATTCGGATGCGAGTGAGCGGGCCGAACCTTCTGGCCCGGCGCAACACGAATAATGGCCATGGTGCAGTATTGCGAACCTGTATTCTCGCCCGTTACCACCCAACGTAACTTCCTCCCGGGCACATCCAACTCTTCGACGGTGCTCTCATCCACAATAGGTATCGACACGGGCATCTCTCGCTTTCTAAACTTTCATCAATCTCACAATTGCATCCGCAATCGCAGCCGGAGTGAGACCAAAGACTTCTACAAGCTCCTCATAGGTGGCGGAATGAATGAACTGTTTGTTTCCGTCTTTGTCCAGGGTGTTGATCGACACGATCTGGCTCATCCCTTTCCATTCGGTATTCTCACGATGACGGTAGAGTACCTTCAGGCAGTTTTGCCATAGGTAGCCATTGTTTTGCTCGGCAAAGAGCATCGGTAATCCCGTACTGTAAAGCTTTATCAGCAGTTCCTCATCGACCGAAGGCATGTCTACGACCCTCACCGCAATCCCCTTACTAGCACAGACCTCCGCTGCCCCTAGCGCCTCATGAACTCCACGCCCACTGCTGATAAGAATTGCACGATCCGACTCTCCTTCCCGAAGAACATAACCCCGCCCATACTCGAATTCATAATCATTCCCATACAGAACAGCAGATCCCGTCCGCATTACCCTTAGATAAAGCAGCCCACGATTCCCCTCCATCGACCACTTCATGATGGAGAGCATCTGTTGCGGGCAGGAGACATCCACGATCTTCAAATGTGCCACTCCATCAAAAGTCGTGGAATCATCGTTGCCCATATGCGTCGCGCCATTGGTCCGAGTCTCGAAATTCGCAGCGGTAGCCAGAAATGTAATATCCAGTCCGTGCCCCTCGCTTAGCCATCCATTTCTGTCTGCGATTGCTTCATGTCTCTCCTGGTGGCCTACAGCAATGCGTCTCAAGACCTGCCAATTGAAAAAGGGGCAGAAGGTGCTGCACCAGGTGTTGTATCCCAGTGCACCAAACGCTTCGGAGATCAACATCATGTTCGCTTCCGCCACTCCTACGTTCAGAGCGCGAGACTGATCGACTCCCCCTACGCCGGCTTCCAGTCCACTCGTCGATGCAAGATCAGAGTCAATAGAGACCACGCGTCCGTCTCGTGCAAACACCTTCATCGCCGCGGTCACAATCTCAGCCGCGCTATAGCTCTTGCTTCCATCTAGTTTCGGCAACGCAGACACATCATACTGAATCTTCTTGTCACGTTTTGGCACACGTCTTGTCATAACCGGGCCAATATCAGAATCAAGCAAATTGCGGGTGGAGGAACTTTCCGTTGTCAGGTGCATTCTCTCCGCTTCGCTCAGTAAGGATTCTCGTATCGCCTCTCCATCGGGCCCGCTGGATAGATCGTCGAGATAAACAAGAAATTCTCTCACTCGTGCCGATCTCCGCTGCTGCTGCAACGACAACTCCTGTGCGAACAGAGCCTCAGACACCGTTACCTTGTGTTTATTAAAAAAATCGGAGAAAGCTCCATATCCTTTCTTTGTATTGCAAAGAATTACGGTGGGCCGTCCATTCCTGGTGCCGAAACGAAAACTGTTCAACGATGCAACCACGCCATCGTATTCAGTCGCATCGACGTTGTAGGTATTCCACCCGAAAGAGCGAAATACCTCTTCAAGAGGTGGCATCGGAAACAGCATTCGATCGTGTATGTCTAATTGCCCATTGTTCCGGTCGACCAGAACGCAGAAGTTATCCAGGTTATGCTGTGCCGCATACATAATGGCTTCCCAGCAGGAGCCTTCCTGCAGCTCTCCATCACCCACCATGCAGTAGGAATCAAATTTTGGATTGCCCTTTCCGGCGATCGCAAAACCTTCTGCCACTCCAATTCCCTGTCCCATTGGTCCAGTCGCGATCTGAACACCCGGCAATATCGGCCCCGGATGACCATTGAGAATACTCTTGTGAGAACGGGAGCCGTGAAGAACCTTCTCGTCAAAATAGCCCAACTCCGCATAAATGGATGCAAGAGCCGCCACAGCATGCCCCTTGCTAAGAGTAAAGAGGTCTTGTCCCCTTCTGGTCGGATCCGTAATATCCAACCGCATAAACCCGCCATAGAAGAGCGATACAAGCGGAACAATTGCGGAGAATGCACCCCCCGCATGAAGTCCCTTATCTACGGCATCACGACTCTGCCCTAGCGTCAGAATCCGAATATCCGAATCCTTGATCGCCAGCAGCTTCAAAAGACCCGCTTGGAATACGACACCTGAATGCACGGAGAACTCACGACGTTGAACCTTGAGTTCCGTTGCAGCGAGGGCGGAGACATGCATGCTCTTCATTTTTTTGATCGAACTCATATATGCACAATACGCAATTTATGTTGCGCGATTTGATCGGCAGTATAGGAGGCTGAATGAACCATCGTCAAGGACAACATTAAAGCAGTTCGTCAACTCCAGTGGCTTTAAATGACAACCTCCACAATAAAATTGGATGGTTGAGGAGACGACAATGCGGATTGCAATCATCGGCGGAACAGGCCACATAGGAAGCTATCTGACCCCTAGGCTCGTAGAAGCTGGCCATTCTGTCATGTGCATCTGTCGGGGGCTGAAGACCCCTTATCGGCCGCACTCCTCCTGGACGAAGATTCACAACATCGCGCTTGACCGGGATGCGGAAGAGGCGAGCGGAAACTTCGGAGAGAAGATTGCCGCGCTTGATCCCGATGCGGTAATCGATCTGACCTGCTATCGACAAGAGAGCGCGGAACAGCTTGTGACTTCTCTACAGGGCAGCAATGCACACCTGCTTCACTGCGGAACTATCTGGGTTCACGGTCACAGCAGTGAAGTTCCTACGACTGAAGATGCTATACGAATCCCCTTCGGGGAATATGGCATAAGGAAGCACAACATCGAGCAATATCTGCTCTCCAAAGCTCGACGGGAATCCTTTCCCGTAACCATCCTTCATCCTGGACATTTAGTTGGAATGGGATGGAATCCGATCAATCCGCAGGGCAACTTCAATCCATCCGTCTTCTCCGACCTAGCGCAGGGCAAAAGAATTTCCCTTCCAAACCTCGGAATGGAGACAGTTCATCATGTTCATGCTGATGATGTCGCGCAAGCTTTCATGCGAGCAATCGTTCGCAGAAATATTGCGGTCGGAGAAAGCTTTCACGTTGTCTCACCGTCTGCCATAACCCTTCGTGGATTCGCAGAACGCATGTCGGCCTGGTTCGGACGACCGGTAGATCTTGGCTTCCTGCCATGGGAACAATGGAAGCTTACCGTCAGCGACAAGGATGCACAGTCGACCTGGGATCACATCGCGCACTCGCCCAATTGCAGTATTGCCAAAGCGCGCGAATTGCTTGACTATTCTCCTCGATACACCTCTCTCGAAGCCGTTCAGGAAGCCGTCATCGCCCTGCAAGCAAACAAGGTCGTCGTGCGGCCAGAGATTAGCCCGTAGCGAATTTTCAGAGATGACATCCCGATGGTTGTGATCCGAAGAATCACTGAAGCTCAGTGACGTTCGTTCCAGTGCACCATGGGTAAACCCGGGGCTGGAGCACGAAAATATGGGATATTGGAGGCTCTAAGCGAGCCTATGTACACGGTCTGAAGATCGTGCCCACCAAAGGTAACGCTCGCCATCCACGGAGCGACCCCACGCCCCGTGGCAAATAAAACATCCTGCGTCACCGTGCCGGCAAAAAACTGCTTCTCCAGCGCTTCTACCTTCAGCGGATCTCCCTCCTCCAGAAGAATCCGCAAATCACCCTCCGGGGTCAGTACAAACAATTTGTCTGAATAGACACAAGTGCCCCACAGATTGCCAAGACTGTCGAAGGCGATCCCGTCTGGCCACGCGCCCTTCCCTAAACTCGAAGGCCCGAAAACCTCTCGCCCCCCCAGCGATCCATCGTCGTGGACACGCAACCGGCTGATACAGCCACCGGTTGTCTCAACGACGTACATGTACTCTTCTTTCGCGTCCATGCGAATCTCATTTGTGAAATGAAATCCATCAGCCACAATATGGAATTTGCCATCGACATATCGAGCGATATAGCCATCAGGAAGATCCGGCTTCAACGCGTGCATCCAGTTCTTGATCCTTGTCGAGATCGTGATCCAGATACGCCCCTTGGAATCACGCAAAACAAAATTTACCTTCCCGATTGCCTCACCGTCTATGCTGTCCGCAAGAACCTTCGATTCTCCGGACCGTGTCATCACTTCCAGCCGGTCAGTTCCGAAATTTGAGATCAGGATGTCGCCATTCGACGCAAAGGCAAGGCCGTTCGGAAGTGTTCCAGTCAAATAACGCGTCGCTTCGTTATCCGCATTGGAAAAGTGTGATGAGATCTTCTGGGTAATGATCTCTTGCGTGCCGTTATGCTGCAATCGAACCACTCCACCGCGGGAATCTGCAGACCATAGAGTCCCATCACTCTCCGCAAGGATGCACTCCGGGCGTTGCAACCCTTCCCCGATGTACTGCAATTTCGACCTGTCGATTTGAAAGTCCAGGATAGGATTTCGCATTCATCTCTCCTCGGCTAAACTTGCATATTACGCAATTTGAATTGCATATTGATACAAGAACAATGAAAAAATGAAACCTGGCTTCCTTAAACAAGGAAAAGAGTTATTGCACTCAGAGGGGAAGCGGATCTAGGCGCTTTGTTCTGAAACCTCTTCCGATGCGCTTAAAAGTTGGCCAATCTTTTTTGCGCACTGGATGACCGATTTTGAATGAGCAGGATAATGCTCTTTGAGAAATCGGGAGTCAGGAGCCGAGATACCGATGGATCCGACGATCATCCCGTTATTAAGGCGAATCGGAGCTGCCACACAGCGTATTCCTTCCATATATTCCGCCTCGTCCAACGCATAACCACGTTCACGGATCCCGGCACACTCTTTCGCCAGCGCCGGAACGGTCTTGATTGTGGTCTTCGTGAACTTCTGAAGTGGATCGGAGCCAAAGATCGTCCGCAGTTCCTTCTCCTCCAAATCAGTAAGAAGCGCCTTCCCATGCGCGGTCGCATACAGCGGAACTAGCTCACCTGTTTGCCCCGCAACGACGATTACATGGCGAGCATGGACCGAATCAATAAAAAGCGCATTTCTGCCCTCTCGAATCGCAAGATGTGCGGTCTCATTCAAACCATTCACCAGCGCCTTCAATTCCTGGTGAGCCACACGGACCAACATATTGCCCCAGTCATATTGACGCGAGAGAGTCCACATGGCCGATCCCAGGATGTAGTCCTTGCGTCCAGCAGGTGTGGACAGAAAGCCACGTCGCCGAAGCGTCTGCGCCAGGCGAAAAGCGCTGCTTCGATCCACTCCAAGTAATTCCGACAATTCGCCTAGATTCACCGGCTGCTTGGACATTGCCACGGTCTGCAAGATCGTCAGGCCGCGATCGAGACTCTGAATGAAGGGTACCTGGGCTACTTTCTTTGGCATGGATCCTGCTGCTTACGTTCGGAATCTGACTCCAATCGATCGCAAATAGTCCCGGCTTTCCTTTGCCAGGGTTGCAGATGGAACTGGAGACGGATCTTTGAAATCGTTATCAAGCTCGACCATTACCATACCACTAATCTTTCGTCCTTCCATCAGATCCAGGATTCCCGGCACATCGACTCTTCCCTGCCCCAGGGGGCAATAACCCAACAGATGGTCGTCCTTGCCGTTGAAATCTTTAAGGTGCATATGCTGGACCAGAGGCAAAAAATCTTTAACTACCTTGAGAGCGTCCTGGCCACCCTTCGTCAATTGCCCCACGTCAGGACCAAACTTCAAATACTTTGTATCGACCGCGTTCAACACCGCGTAAGTCTCATCGCGCGATTCAATGCACGTCCCCGTGTGCTGATGCAACACAGGAGTCAGTCCCTGGTCGGTCACGGTCTTGGCTAAATCATTCAGCATGCCGACTATATTTTCTCTATTCGCGGCAAAGTCGTAGGACGCCCGCGGCACCTGATTCGGACCAACCACAAAAATTCGGCCCTTCGATTTCTTGATCAAATCACACCAGCGAATCGCTTTTGCGAGTTCGTCTTTCTTTCGGAAAGAATCGGTCAAATTGATCGTGCAATAGCTGGAGATCAGGGGAATACGATTCTTCTCAAGAACCGGAGTTAAGCCGCCTTGATCCTCCGCTTGTGCAAGTACATCTCCAAACGTTTCAAAACCGTAGAACCCAAGCGAGGCAACCGACTGAATAGCCTGATCGACCTCAGTATTTCTCCAGGTGATACCGGTATATCCAATAGGAATGTTCCTCTTCTGAACCATTGCCGCAAAACTTGGCTTGATCGTCAAGGATGTCGCAACCGATGCAGTCTGAAACAGGAACGTTCGACGGCTCAAAAAGGGGTTCAAAAATATACCTCCAGCAATAGAGTTGCATTAGATGGAATGCACAAATTGCAATTAACTTTTCGTATCACGCAATAAATCTGCAACGATGCCATTATGCTTGTCAAGAAACATCCCCGATCCTACGATTTTTTTTGGCCAGACATCACAACAAAACCGAGCCTTGACTCATTCCTAAGCGAGAGATAAGATTTTTTTTGCTTATTGCATTATGCGCAATCCAATTCTCGTCCTATGCAACATAGATAAATAAGCTAAACGCTCTGGTCGTCCTGAAGGAGCCGGAGTTTCACGTGGAGGTGATTTCTTGGCGGACTATTCCAGCTTTGGCCTCGAAGGGAAGATTGCGATCGTTACTGGTGCCTCTCAAGGCATTGGCAGAGCTATCGCTGTAGGGCTTGCGCAGGCAGGCGCTCATCTCGTACTGGCAAAATATCCAGGCCCCCGAACGGAAGAGATCAAAAAACTGCAGCAGGAGATCGAAGATCTTGGAAGACAGGCTTTGATCGTTCCTACCGATGTAAATAAAGTCGAGGACTGTCGGTCCTTGATGGAGCAGGCCATAGCGAAATTCGGCCGTATCGATATCCTCGTCAACAATGCCAGCTGGACAGGTACCGGGGATGCGCTCGATGTAACGGAAGAAGAGTACGACAAGACCTTTGATGCAACCGTAAAAAGTGTCTTCTTCGCATCGCAGGCGGCAGCACGCGTCATGCTGCCCCAGGGAAGTGGCAGGATCATTCACATCGGGTCGAACTTCGGAGAAGTAGCCTTCAAAAAACGTGCCGTCTACGCTGCCGCAAAGGCCGCGGTTCACCATCTTGCGAAAGCTCTCTCTCTGGAGTGGGCTCACCAGGGAGTTCTCGTAAATACAGTCGCGCCATGCATCACGGAAACCGAATCACGCAAAAATATCCTGGAGCGTCCGGGCTACAAGGAATGGGCAACCCAGGACATGATTCCGCGCGGAAGATGGAATCAGCCAGAAGACCTCGTAGGTGCAGTGTTGTTTCTATCCAGCAGCTTTGCGGATATGATCGTCGGTCACACCCTGATGGTCGATGGCGGTTGGACCATCCACTAATTGCCGTATCGATCAAGCGAATCAATCTCGCTTCAGGAAACGTGTACTTCGCTGAAGAAACAAGCTAAAGGACAACCTATGAAGCTGAAGGACAAAATTGCGGTTGTAACGGGGGCGGGTCAGGGCATCGGGCGAGGAATCGCGGAAGCCTTCGCGAACGAAGGAGCGGACGTCGTCATCAATGATCTTGTAGAAGATGACCGCACCGAAGAAGTTGCGGAAAGCATCCGGGCCAAAGGTCGACGTGCTGTCGTCATTGCCGGCAACGTCTCCCAGCGTGCGGCCGTCGAGAATCTCTTCGAAGCGGCATGGAACGAATTAGGCCCTGTCGACGTGCTCGTCAATAACGCTGGAATAGAAACCATCATCCCGTTCACCGAGCTCACAGACGAGCAATGGGAAGAAGTAACCAATACAAACCTGAAAAGTGAATGGATGTGTTCGCAGGCCCTCTGTAGGCGGCTGATCGCTGAAGGGCGACAAGGTGCAATCATCAATATAGGATCCATTCAAGCGGCGCGCGTACTACCCGGCCGCACGCACTATGCCCCCAGCAAACTGGCGATCGAGGCGCTTACGCGCAATATCTCCGCAGAGGTTGGAAGCCACGGCATCCGCGTCAACTGTATCCATCCAGGGCTGATTGATACCCCGATGATTCGCTGGGTCCTCGAGAGCCCGGAAATCCTTCCCCAGGTCGTCGCTCAGATCTCGCTTGGCCGCCCTGGTCTTCCTTGCGAGATAGGTACTGTAGCTGCCTTTCTTGCCTCAGAGGAAGCCGCCTATGTGACCGGACAATCGCTCTACGTGGATGGAGGATGGGTCGGCAAATAGCACTTCACCAGAAGAACCGAGGAGCTCAACTTGAATCAAGCTTTTCGGCTTCAACACTCCCTGACAAAGTCGATTGTGAATCTATCTATTCTTTTGAGATGACTCCGGAAGGGCATACGTGTAATAGCCCTGCGTCTGCTCGGTTGCTCCTGGATTGACACCTGGTTTCGGTTGATCTCCAACAACCTTATCGGAGTTCAGCCGCGCGCTGATAGCGATGTATTCTCTTCCATTCACTTCATAGATGGTTGGAATTCCTTCAGGGCCGGCCGGCATCTGGATTTCTGAGATCTGCTTCCCTGTGTCTTTATCGTAGATATGCAGCTTCGCATCAGATCGGGTTCCCACGACGATCAGCCCTCCGGCCGTAATCACCGCGCCTCCGCGGGGCCAATAGCTGCCTGTATTGCGGATACCTTTTTCCGCCAGTTCCGTTACCTCCCCCAGGGGAATCTGCCATTTGATCTCTCCCTTGTTCATGTCATAGGCCGTCAGGCTTGACCACGGAGGACCTATGGCAGCGAGTCCCTCGCTTGAATTCATGTAACCGTAACCCGTCCAATACCGTCTCCCTCCGGGACCGAGCCTAGGGGTTGTCGCTGGAGGAGCCATGATCCGCGCGAGCACATCCGGCGCAAGATTTGCCTTCTCGGGAGTCTCTAAATATGCGATCAGGTGATCGACATCCGCGCTATCAAGATCCGGAAACGCCGGCATCGGCGCCAAACCATTGTGCACAGCCTCACGTACACGCTCCGCTCCCGCCCGCTCAATAACACCCTCCAGAGAAGGAATTGCCGGAGGCTGTCCCTTTCGACTGGCCGTATGACACGACTGGCAATTCTGCATATAGACCACCAGCCCTTGGTTCTCCGGAGAGCCTGGTATCTGCCGCTTCGGAGGCTTGGTCTCAAGATGCAATAAGGAGGGCGCGTCTTTTGAAACCACATAAAAAGTGTTGGTCGCTGGATCGACCGCACCCGATCCCCAGTTCCCTCCGCCATTATTTCCGGGAGTCTCCATCGTCGTGCCGAGACTTGGAGGTGTAAAGATACCCTCCTGCCTGGCAGCTTCAACCTGCTTTTTGATCGTCTCCCGTTCCTTAGGGTCGGCAATGTAAGGGTTCACCATATCGGCCGTAAACTTCTGCCGCGCAAACGGAGGAATGTGCGTTGGAAACGGCTGTGTCGGCCAACTCTCCTCTCCCGGAACATCCGACTTCGGAACATGACGCTCCTCGATAGGCCAGATGGGCTTCCCATTCACACGATCGAAGACATAAACAAATCCGTTCTTACCGGCTTGCACCACCACGTCAACCATCTTTCCGTCATGCTGGATGGTCATCAGCTTCGGCCCGGTCTCCAGGTCATAATCCCAAAGATCGTGATGCGTTGTCTGAAAATGCCAGATGTACTTTCCAGTGCGGGCATCCAGGGCAAGCAGGCAATCGGAGAACAGGTTGGCGCCAAGACGGTCCGCTCCATAAAAGTCATAAGTCGGCGAACCCAACGGAAAATAGACGATGCCTCTCTTTTCATCGATCGAGAACTCGCCCCAGTTGTTGGTTCCTCCCACGTACTTATAGGCATCCTTCGGCCACGTGTCGTAGCCCATCTCTCCCGGATGCGGAACCGTGTGAAACTGCCATACAAGTTTTCCCGTGATCACATCGAAAGCACGAAGATCCCCCGGAGGCGACTCATACTCCTCGCCAGTCGCTGAACCTGTAATGTACAGGTTCTCGAAGACCCTTCCCGGCGTGTTGGACTGAATCTGCCGAATGCTAGAAGGATCACGCCAGACACCCTCCCTCAAATCAACCGCTCCATCCTTGCCGAACGACGAAATATCCTTGCCGGTACGCGCGTCGAGCGCATGAAGCTGATTGTTCATGGAAAAGAGCAGACGGCGATCGGACCGGTCCTTACTCTCCCAATAGGTCATTCCGCGATGCGAGATCAGCCGAGGGTTGTGCGTGTCGTATACCCATACCTCCTTGCCGCTCGTGGCATCCAGGGCGGCAACCGTATTGTTCTTCCCATAGACAAACATCACGCCATCGACAACCAACGGGTTCGATCCATAACGAAAGCCATTATTCCCGGAAGGGTAAAACCACACCTGCTGCAGTTGCCCCGCGTTGGTCCGGTCCACCTGCTTCAGTGCGGAATATTGGGCATCGCTGTTGGAGCCCCCATAGGTCGTCCAGGAAGTGGACGATGCCCTCTGTGTAGCAGCGGCCGCATCGACGATCCGGGACGGATGCCGAAGAGACAGCGTTGCAGCCGTTCCAATCACGAGAACCCATGCCCCCGCGGAGATCTTCCACAAAACTCGTTGCATCTCTCTCTGCCTCTTGCTCAGTAAATTCGGCACGACCGGTGTGGCGGTAAATCATCTCCTCAAGTGCGGAATCGCGATCTCTCCCGGCATGCACGGCTCCGTACAGGGGTCAGTCAGAAACAAGAAATTTATTGCTTAATATGCAATCAATGTTGCGTAATAGGGCAACATCATAGCACTATAGTCCAGAGGCTTGTCGAGTGGATTTCAACCGCGTTAGCCTTGGAGGCACCTCAGGCGATGGCCGCACCTTGTCTTCTCGTCAGGAATGGACTCTTTATTGGAATCGCTTATCGGAAAGACGGCCCTCGTCACAGGCGCATCCCGCGGTATAGGCCGCGCCGCTGCACTCGCTCTTGCCGCTGCAGGCTGCGATGTCGCGGTCAACTACCTCAAGTCGGAAGAAGAAGCCGTTTCCGCTTGCCACGCCATTGAGAAGCTGGGACGGCGCGCTTATGCCATTCGCGCAGACGTTTCACGGATCGTGGACGTGAAACGTCTGATCGAGAAGACCCAATCCGATCTCGGCACAATCGACATCCTCGTCAACAATGCGGGAATCAATCCCGCTAAGCCCTTCCTCGAACTCGACCTGGACGACTGGAATCGAACCATCGAAGCCAATCTCACCTCCGCCTTCCTCGTCTCGCAAGCTGTTGTTCCCGGCATGCGCCAGCGAGGTTGGGGTCGTCTGATCTTCCTCTCCTCTGTCGCTGCCCAGACCGGAGGAGTCATCGGTCCCCACTATGCAGCCAGCAAGGCGGGCATGCTAGGGCTGATGCACAGTTACGCCAACCTGCTCGCCAGGGAAGGCGTCACCTCGAACGCCATCGCTCCGGCTCTTATCGAAACCGATATGATTCGCAACAACAAGTCCATTCGGCCCGATCTGCTTCCAGTCGGCCGATTCGGGACGATTGAAGAAGTAGCCGATGCAGTCGTTCTTCTGGCACAGAACGGCTACATCACCGGCCAAACCCTCAATCTGAACGGTGGCTGGTACATGAGCTGAGAAAGGCTCTTGAACTCCGCTCTGGATCGCATCTCAAATCCCGAAAATGACATCATCTCCTCTCAATTCGGAACCGGTCTCCAACGTCGCCCCCTCGTCCGAAACGGCGACCAGGCTTCAGGCATCGCTTAGAAAGCGATGGATATATGTGCTCCCCGCAGCCTTCATCACCTATAGCCTGGCGTATCTCGATCGCGCCAACTATGGCTTCGGAGCAGCGGCAGGCCTGGCCGAAACTCTCCATATCACCGGTTCGCAGACTTCCCTGCTCGGGGCCCTCTTCTTTCTCGGCTACTTCATCTTTCAGATTCCCGGCGCAAAATTCGCAAGAACACGCAGCGCCCGCTGGCTCATCTTCGGCGCCCTGATTCTCTGGGGCACGCTCGCTGCCCTCACCGGCATCATCCGGCACTTCTGGTTGCTCGCGATCGACCGTTTTCTGCTCGGAATCGCAGAGAGCGTCATCTTCCCTGCGATGTTGCTCCTTCTCACACGCTGGTTTACCCGCGAAGAACGCTCCCGCGCCAACTCCATCCTCATCCTTGGAAACCCAACCACGGTTCTGTGGATGTCAGCCATCACCGGTTATCTGATCCAGGCAGTCGGCTGGCAGATGACCTTTATCCTCGAAGGCCTTCCCTCCGTCGCATGGGCCTTGGCATGGATCTTTCTGGTCCGCGACCGGCCCACGGAAGCTCGTTGGCTCGATGCAGAAGCAGCACAACGTTTAGACCAGCGGCTTGCCCAGGAACAAACTGTCCTCGATCCGGTAACGTCCGTCCGCCAGGCACTGTTTCGTGGCGACGTTCTCCTGCTCTCTCTTCAATATTTCTGTTGGAGCCTCGGGATCTATGGCTTCGTCTTATGGCTTCCAACCATCGTCAGGCAAGGCAGTTCACTCTCCATGGGCCAGACCGGCCTGCTGTCTGCGATTCCCTACCTCGCCGCGATCATTCTTATGATCGTCGTCTCTTACCTCTCCGATAAAACGCTTCGCCGCGAAGCTCTCGTTTGGCCGTTCCTGCTTCTCTCCGGAATCGGCCTGCTCGGCTCCTTCCTCTTCGCAAACAAAAGCTTCCCTGCCGCTTTCGTCTGCCTTGTCATCGCAGGGGGCTGCATGTACGCACCCTACGGCCCATACTTCGCAATCATCCCTGAGCGTCTGCCGCAAAACGTCACCGCCGAAGTCTTGGCTCTCATCAATAGCTGCGGAGCCCTCGGAGGATTCGCCGGAAGCTATCTCGTAGGGCTTTTGCAGGCACTTACCGGAAGCTCACGCCCCGGCTATCTCTTAATGTCCCTCTCGCTGATATGCTCTTCTTTGCTTCTTCTCGCTCTTCCGAAGAAACCGCAACAAAGCGCAATACAAAATGGATAGGAAGCATCCCCTGTGAGCACCATCTCCATCTCCGGCATCCTTGAAACCGACCCCTCTCTCTTCCAGAGCGTAAAAACCCACGCCCGAGGCCCGGAAGGATCCCTTCCCATCACCCCGGAGATGCTTCTCACCCAGCCCTCAGGAAATCTCTTCGGCCTCACGCAGGACGCAGGCATGGGCTGGGAGCCATCTCGGCTCCTCGATCCGGAGTTCCTTATCCTCAGCACGCATGGCGGCCTTCGCGCGCAGGATGGAACTCCCATCGCCCTCGGCTTCCACACCGGGCATTGGGAAGTCGGTCTGCTCGTCGCCGAGGCCGCGCGCGAGTTCCGGAATCTGCACGCCATCCCCTTCGCCGGAGCCTGCACCGATCCCTGCGATGGCCGCACACAGGGCACAGCAGGCATGATGGACTCGCTCCCCTATCGCAACGATGCCGCCGTTGTCCTCTCCCGGCTCATTCGCTCTCTTCCCACTCGCAAAGGCGTCCTCGGCATCGCAACCTGCGACAAGGGATTGCCTGCGATGATGATGGCCCTCGCCGGCTGCGGCCCATTCCCCAGCATCCTCGTCCCCGGCGGCGTCACCCTGCTTGCCGACGAAGGCGAAGACGCAGGTAAAGTTCAGACCATCGGCGCTCGCTACGCAAAAAATCAGATCACCCTTGAGTATGCCGCCGAGATGGGATGCCGCGCCTGCGCCACTCCCGGCGGAGGCTGCCAGTTCCTAGGCACCGCCGCCACCTCGCAGGTCGTCGGCGAAGCGCTCGGACTCGCCCTTCCACACTCCGCCCTCGCTCCCTCCGGTCAACCCATCTGGCTCGACAGTGCCGTACGCTCCGCGCGCGCCATGCTTCGTATGCAACATCTCGGCATCGGAACAAAGGATGTCATCACCGACGCCGCCATCCGGAACGCCATGGTGCTTCACGCCGCATTCGGCGGCTCGACGAATCTCCTCTTGCATGTTCCGGCAATCGCGCACGCCGCCGGTCTGCGCCGCCCAACTGTAGAAGATTGGACCCACGTCAACCGGCAGATCCCGCGCCTCGTGGACGCCCTGCCAAACGGGCCGAACAACTTCGCCACTGTTCAGGTCTTTCTTGCCGGAGGTGTTCCCGAGGTGATGCTTCACCTGCGCAGCGCGGGTCTGCTCGATACCTCAGTTCGAACCGTCACCGGAGAGACCCTCGACGAAAATCTCAACTGGTGGCAGCAGAGCAACCGACGCAAAGCTCTCAAAGAGAGACTTCTTGCACTCGACGGCGTCCACGCGGAAGAGGTCATCCTCTCTCCCGACCAGGCTCGCAGCCGCGGCCTCACCGCAACCGTCTGCTTCCCCGTCGGAAACCTCGCCCCCGAAGGCTCCGTAATCAAGAGCACGTCCATCGATCCTTCGATCATCGATGAAGGAAACCAGTATCGCCACGTCGGTTCCGCGCGCGTCTTCATCACCGAAGAAGCCGCAATCGGCGCAATCAAACAAGATTCCATCGGCAAAGGTGATGTCATCGTCCTCATCTGCGGAGGCCCCGCCGGCGCGGGCATGCAGGAGATCTACCAGATCACATCCGCTCTCAAGAACCTTCCGGACTGCAAGCACGTCGCCGTGCTCACCGATGCCCGGTTCAGCGGAGTCTCAACCGGCGCCTGCATCGGCCACATCTCTCCTGAAGCTCTCGCAGGCGGTCCCATTGGGCGCGTTCTCGAGGGCGACATCATCGAGATCGTCGTCGACCGCAACGCTCTTCACGGCAGTGTGAACCTTATCGGCGAAGGCAACGAGCAGTTCTCCGCAGAAGAAGGCCATCGCCGTCTCGCCGCACGCCCCCCTCGCAAAGATCTCGCCCCGCATCCCATGCTGCCCTCCCAGACGAGGCTCTGGGCCGCTCTCGTCCAGGCAAGCGGGGGCACATGGGGCGGCTGCGTCTACGATACTGACGCCATCGTCAACCTCTTGCGCCTCGGTGAACAAACCAGCAAACAACACGCATCGAATCCGGTAATCGAGAAGGAAACAAGATGAAGCTCTATCGCACGACAACTGGCTTTTACGCAGAAGACAACAACAGCTATTATTCCGTCGACGCTCCCGACTGGGACGATCTGATCGCGAGTCCCGATCTGTATGACCGCGTAAAAGCAGCGCTTTCCGGCAAAAAACTTCCCTCCCTTGACGGTGCCCAGATCCTAGCCCCGGTTGGCAATCAGGAGGTATGGGCGGCAGGTGTCACCTACTTCCGCAGCCGCGATGCGCGCATCGAAGAGTCCAAAGATGCCGGCGGTGGAACCTTCTACGACCGCGTCTATAACGCAGAACGCCCCGAGCTTTTCTTCAAGGCCACCGGCCGGCGCGTCGTCGGTCCCAACCAGCCCGTCCGCATCCGCTCCGATGCCAAATGGTCCGTGCCCGAACCCGAACTCACGCTGCTCATCAGCTCCAGCGGAGACATCACCGGCTACACCATCGGAAACGACATGAGCTCTCGCGATATCGAAGGGGAAAACCCACTCTATCTTCCCCAGGCCAAGGTCTACGACGGAAGCTGTGCTCTCGGCCCCGCGATTCTCGTCAGCCCCGATCCGCTTCCACGCTCTACCTCAATCCAGCTCCAGGTAGAGCGCACCGGATCCATGGTCTTTTCCGGCGCCACCACTCTCGCCGAGCTCAAGCGCGATCCCAAACTCCTCGCCGCGTATCTCTTCCGAGACAACACATTTCCCCTGGGAGCCTTCCTCATGACAGGAACGGGAATCGTGCCCGGGGATGACTTCACCCTCTCGAGTGGAGACGTGGTCCGCATCACCATCGATGCGATTGGAACGCTGGAAAACACCGTCGCCTGACGATCGGCCCCTCTCACGCGTTCCTACGAGCGCGTGAGAGTGCCATTCACCAGCCGCATAATCCCCAGAGGATTTGCACGCTTCAGTTCCGCCGGAAGCGAAGCATCAGGACAGTCCTGGTAGCAGACCGGTCTCACAAACCGCAGGATCGCCTTCGTTCCCACCGAAGTCGTCCGGCTGTCCGAGGTCGCAGGATAAGGGCCGCCATGCACCATCGCATGGCACACCTCGACGCCCGTCGGATATCCGTTGAACAGAATGCGTCCCACCTTGGTCTCCAGTACGCGAATTAGATCCGCAGCATTCGCGATGTCCTCCTCCGTGCCGTGGATCGTCGCCGTCAGGTGGCCATGCAGTCTCTCCGCCGCAGACACCAGCTCATCTTTTTCGCCATATTGGATCAACAAGGTCGTCGGTCCAAAGATCTCTTCTTCAAGAGAAGAGTGCCCGAGAAATTCCTTCAACGTCACCCTGAACAAAGAAGCAGCTCCCGCGGCGATTCCCTCGTCGACAACGGTGTCTACACCGGCAATCTGTTCGGCATTCCCGTTCTTCGCCCGCTCCTTGACTGCCTCCGTGTACTTCGCGGCAATCCCCGGGGTCAGCATTCCCTGCTGCCCTAATCCTTTAACTCCGGTTCGCAGCTGATCGGCAAAGGACTCCATCTCTTCCGATGGCCCAAACACCAGTCCCGGCTTGGTGCAGAACTGTCCCGACCCCAGCGTGAACGAAGTCTGCAGTCCTTGCGCAAGGGCCTCTCTGCGCTCCTTCATCGCCCCCGGCAAAATAAACAGCGGGTTCGTGCTCCCCATCTCCGCATAACAGGGAATCGGCTCCTCACGTTCCGCCGCTAAACGCATTAAAGCCTTGCCGCCATTTTGCGAACCTGTAAATGCAACTGCCTTGATACCAGGATGCTTTACCAGCGCCACTCCAACATCAACACCGGCATCGAATAGCAGGGAGAAAACTCCCTCCGGCAAGCCACTCTCCTGCACCGCCTTCTGTACCGCTCTTCCCACCAGCTCGCTCGTTCCAGGATGTGCCGGGTGAGCCTTTACAACCACAGGACATCCGGCAGCCAAAGCGGAAGCGGTATCTCCCCCAGCAACAGAGAACGCCAGCGGAAAATTGCTCGCGCCAAACACTGCGACCGGTCCAAGTGCTCTGGACACCGAGCGCACATCCGGCTTCGGCAACGGCTTGCGCGCCGAATCGGCCTCATCGATCCTCGCGTCCGCCCAGGATCCCTCCTCCAGAACTTCCGCAAAGAGCGACAGCTGATTCGTCGTTCTCGCCAGCTCTCCCTGCAGGCGAGGCAAGGGCAAGCCCGTCTCCAGGTGAGCGCGCTCCACAATCGCGGTCCCTTGCTCTGTCAGACCGGCGGCAATTCTGCGAAGAAAAGCGCCTCGTTCTTTACCGGTCATTCCAGAAAAGGCGAAGAACGAAGCGCCGGCCAGCTCCACCGCCTGGTCGATCTGTTGTTCTGTAGCCGAATAAAATCTCGGCTCCATCTTCTGCCCCGTAGCAGGATTGATCCCCTGAAAGGCAGTCTTGCCCGGCGCCACTGCACTATTTCCAACCAGGGAAACTCCCGATAGTGAAATCTCAACTGCTGACATACGTAGGCTCCTTCGCTCTCAATCCACTCGCTCAAATCCAGCACGCTAAGCAATGCATGCATACAGTCAAAGGCGAAACCAGTGTAAATCAGTTGGAAAACACCAGGCACACCACAGCCAGTTCACACTCATTCAGTTTTCCTTTTACAGCTATTTCATGCAAACTCGATGAATGGTGCGCGTTGGTGTCGACGAAAATCTCTCCTCGGAACTGCTGATAGATTTCCCCCCTGAAGCCAAGATCGTTCGTATCCCTCGTCATCCCACAGAAGAACTTGCAATCGATTTCTGGATCCTTCCCTTCGCCCGTCGAGACGCCGCAACCACCTTCGCCCACCTGCGCGAGGTGAAAGTTGTGCAGTCCATGATGGCGGGTGTGGACTGGATCACGCCATGGCTTCCGAAAGACGTCGCCCTCTGCGATGGTCGCGGCATCCATGACATCTCCACTTCGGAGTGGGTCGTCGCCTCCATCTTCGCCTCCCTCAAGCGCTTCCCTCTCTATCGTGACCTGCAGAACCGGCACGAATGGGGAGGCCAAGCCTCCGTGCGCGATGGCTTCCTAGGGGAAAGCGGACCTCAGACCGGTCAGTATCGGATTATGGGCGAAGATCTCTCCGGTAAGTCGGTGCTGATCGTCGGCTACGGCTCCATCGGTGCCGCAATCGAATCCCGCCTCACCCCTTTCGGAGTGGACATCGTCCGCGTAGCGCGAAGCTCACGGAACACCCCGCAGGTCTTCCCCGTCTCCGAGCTTCATCGGCTATTGCCGCAGGCAGACATCGTCATCGCAATCGTCCCCTTCACACCCGAGACCCACAAACTGTTCGGCGATCGCGAGATAAGCCTGATGAAGCCCGGCGCTCTCCTTGTGAACGCCGCCCGCGGCCCAGTCGTCGATACGGATGCCTTAGTCGCAGCTCTGAATGCTCGAAAAATTCGAGCCGCACTCGACGTCACCGATCCCGAACCCCTGCCCGCGGATCATCCCCTCTGGTCAGCTCCCGACTGCTTCATCACTCCTCACGTGGCCGGCTCCACACCGGAGTTCATCCACCGCGCCTTTCGCTTCGGAGTTGCTCAGATTCGCCGCTATCTAGCCGGTGAGCCGCTTGAAAACCTCGTCACCGATGCAGGATATTGAGCAATGGAAAGGCCGCGCCAGAATCTAACGGCGCAGCCTTGTACTTCCAAGCTCTAGGTTGACATCAGACATCCAGCATCACTGGAAAATCACTACATACGGCGACCGCGAGGCATACGGGGAAGATCCTCATCGTACTCGCTTTCATCTTTTTCCTCCTCGTCTTCCTCATCGTCGTCTTCGTAGTAGCCTTCGTCCTCCTCCTCCTCATCATCCTCGTCGTCATCTTCGTCGTCGTCTTCTAGATCCTCGTCGTCATCCTCATCGTCGGAATCATCTTCCTCTTCTTCTTCGTCGTCCTCGTCCTCGTCGTCCTCTTCATCGTCATCCTCGTCATAGTCCTCGTCGTCGTCATCGTCCACGCTACGCGTTGCGGTGAAGACTTCCTCGAAGGGAAACGGTTCAAAGAGGGCAAAGGTGCTCGGGTCAATGGGGCGAAGTGGCTGAATGACTTGGATCGTGATGGGCTCTATGGCCATGAACATATTCTCCTGTTCGCACTATTGTATTGGGGTAGGATGCACGGAATTGCAAAAGGTGAGTGTGAAAATAATGATTTTTCTGACTCACTCCGGCGAAGAAATTTAGAAGGTCTTCCCACATCGCTCCCTTACCTCGCAATAGATTCATCTCACCCCCAATCGGTTAGCGGCTTGACCGATCATCGACCGCATTTTTACATCGACCGTATTTTTCTCCCGAGCCTCCCCAATTCCCCAACCTGTAGCAAAACGGGTCACGTGCCTCAATCCGAGTCATTTTGACGAAGAAATAAGGGTACTCGGAGGCCCATGGTGATTCACACAACCTATCGATTCGGAATCGCCGGCCTCGTCGTCGCACTGCTCGCACTTTCCGCCTCTGCACAGGAGCCCAGCCCCCCTCCCCAGACGGTTGAGGAGGCTCTCCATCAGATGTCCGATCTCGCCGGAGTCATCTTCATAGGCGAGGTCATCGCCATCCGCCATCGCCCCGGGCAACAGGGTGCCTCAGGCATCGTAGAAATCGACTTCCGCATAGATCAGGCAGTGCGCGGCTGCACCGCTGGCAACACCTACACACTGCGCGAATGGGCGGGTCTGTGGGAAGGTGGCGACGAGCGCTATCGTCCCGGCCAGCGGCTTCTCATGATGTTGCACACGCCCGGCACCACTGGTCTTACGTCTCCCGTAGGACGCATGAACGGCGCAATGCCTGTTCATCCAGAGACAACGTCTTCCCTGGCTACAGCGGCAACAGAATCCGCACCGCTCACAGTGGATCTCCGATGGGTAACAACACGCCTCCTGCACCGGGTCCCCTATTCCTCGCCTCCCCCTATGGCTCAGGGGTTGGTTACCGCAGAAACCCAGGACTCGCTTATGGATACACCCGATCCTCCGCGGCAAATTCCCGTCTCTGACATCGTTGGGATGCTTCGTTCCTGGCAACAGGCCGCTCCATGATCCTCACCAAAAGGGTGCGGAAATCGCTGATCGCGCTCCTCTGTATCTTTACTTTCCCCGCAATCGTTCATGCAAGTGGACCCAGATGGGTCACCGGGCAGCCTTACTACTATCCCGAGGGCCTTTCCATTGTCTGGTACACCGCGAGTCCACGGTACTTCACCGATCCCGGAGATCTCAGTCCTTATGTCAGCCATGCTGCCGCTGACACCCTCGTCAACGCCGCGGCAAGCGTCTGGACCGTTCCCACAGCGAACTTCAACCTTCTGTATGGAGGCGCGCTGGCAGAACATGCAAGCCTCGCAAACGTTTATCCCACCACGACCGGCATCGTCTTTCCCAGCGATGTCCAGAGCGCCAATTATCTCAACAAGCAGATTGCGATCCTTTACGACTCCGACGGATCCATTACTGACCTGATGCTCGGCAACGGAGCCAGCTCCCCCTCAAGCTGCCGACAAAATGCGGTTACCGAGAGTGTGGACTCCATCTCCACCTCCGGCAAGATCCAGCACGCAATCCTCGTCCTCAACGGGCGCTGTACCGGGCCTGCTCCCGAGCAGCAACTTCAGCTCCAATATCAACTCATGCGAGCCTTCGGCCGCGTTATAGGCCTCAGCTGGTCTCAGACCAACGATAACGTCTTTACCGGCAATCCACGTCCCACCATTCAGCAGGCATTGCACTGGCCCGTCATGCACCCTATCGACGTGATCTGCGGTCCTTATACCTACCAGTGCATGCCCCAGCCGTTTACTCTCCGCGATGATGACGTCTCCGGCCTGGGCCAGCTCTATCCTGTCGGATCCATCGCTCCGTCAGTCCCCGGAAAGACCGATACGCTCGCTCGCGCGAACCGTGTCTATGGCACTATTACATTTCCTAACGGGCAAGGCATGCAGGGAGTGAATGTTGTCATTCATCGGCTCGAACCCTCCTGGAACACTCCAGAGGCGTGGGAGTCCACCTCCGCCGTATCCGGTGCCTCCTTTCGTCGCCGCAGCGCGACACCTATCAATAAAAGCGTCGCCTCATCACCATCCGCCAATATGGGATCTCCCAAGCCCACCCTGGAGGGAGCCTACGATATCTTTCGCACGCCTCTCTATGACTGGGAGCCCTGGCAAAATCTCGTCGTTTCGACGCAGCCCATCAATCCTCTTTATATCGGGGCCTATGCCGTAGGCCCATACGACTCCAACTCCGTCGCCCCCTCCGGGTCGGTCACGACAAATACCTACTACGTCAGCTCTCCCTATTCGCAGGCAAGGGTCGACTTCAACATCTCTGACGCTGCCCGCGGCTGCCAGACGAATCAGGATGGAATCGAAGCCGCACCAGCCGCACTCTCCTCTACTGGCTGGTGGACCGGAAACCTATGCAGCTACGGCCACACTGCGTGGTCCACCTTGTCCATCAAGCCCGGTCGTAGCTTCACCGTCGAAGTGATCGCTCAGGACGAAGATTCTCTTGCCACCACAGTCAAAAGCCTGCCAGTAATCGGCATATGGAACGCAAGCGACGCGACGGGAACTCTGCCTTCCGTCGCTTCCACCCCTGAAGCTTTCAACGCATCGGTCACCGGCATGACCACGCTCTCCAGCCAGGCATCCTCTCAGTCGCAACAACTCCGGATCGCCATCATGGACCAGCGTGGCGACGGCCGTCCCGACTTCGCCTACCAGGCTCGCGTACTCTACGCCGACTCCATCAGTCCCACTACCGTCCCGGCAAAGGGGGGTTCCATCACCATCTCCGGCATGGGCTTTCGCCCAGGCAACACGGTGTCGATCCATGGGTTCCCTGCGGCCGTCTCAGGCTGGACCTCAAACACCTTGACCGTAATCGCCCCTACCCTGCACACCAGCGACGCTACTACGGCCGACGTAACGATCCGCGATCTTGCTACCGGCGGGACCACCACCATGATCGCTGCACTCAAATATGACGCGCCTCAGCCTGAGCTCACATTGCTCTCCGCTCCCTCAGGCACCGTCTTCGCCCAGATGCAGGCGCCTCTCCCCTTCACGGTAAAAGCTCTCTCCGCTGACGGGGTCACACCTCTTCCCAATACCGTCGTCACTCTCACCGCATCCGGACAGGTTCGCTTCGAGGCTTGCGAGCGCACAAGCTGCACGTTGTCCACTGACGCTTCAGGCATCGTCACCTCCGTCGTCACACCGCTGGCATCCGGCTCCATCACACTCTCGGCATCCAGCAGCGTCGGTAATATTACGGCCAGCTTCAACGCAATCCCTCGCATACAGACCATTACCGCTCTCAACCCTCAACTCTATCTCGCGCAGAAGGCCGTCATCTCCTGGACCCCACAGACATCGCTCGCCGACAATGCAGTCTCTACGCTCGGAGTCCCTGTCCAGTGGACGGCACTCTCGGGCCCAATCGCCTTCAACCCCACCCGCTCCTTCGCAGATGCGCAATCCATCGCTCAAACCACCGCCACCGCCGGTCCCCTCGGCGGGAATACGCAGGCCACAGCGGCGGCATGTGCCTGGACCTCGATATGCGCCACCTTCACCGTAAACGGCGTCAACGATGCGGACCTGCGCCTCGCCATCGTCAGCGGGGCCAATCAATCCATCCGCACCACTGCCTCCTTCGCTCCTATCACTATCCTCGTCACCGACTCCTCCGGCCACCCCGTCTCCGGAGCATCGGTCACCATTCACCAGACCCTCCAGCCATGGTCGAATCCATGTCTCCCGCAAGGCCGCTGTCCCATCGCACCTACCTATGAATCCTCGACGTCCACCCTGATCTCCGGACTCGATGGGACCGTTTCGCTGGCGCCTCTGGAGACTGCAGATTTCCCGGAAATCACCCGGATCGCGGTAGTTGCCGGTACAGAGGGCTTCCTTGCCTTCAGTCTTCAGAAGCACTTCTAAGCCCTCAACCCAGCGTCATATGCATACCTTCATGCATCAAATAAGAGAGAACAAAGAGAGCGCAGACAAGCTCAAAGGAGCCAGAGACAATGGCGACTGGCAATAGCACTGTACGCAAGCGAGTAGTCGTAATCGGGGGCGGTTTCGCCGGCATCAACGCAGCGATCGGCCTTGCAAAGCTCCCCGTCGATATCACTCTTGTCGACCGTAAGAACCATCACACCTTTCAGCCCCTTCTCTACCAAGTGGCTCTCGCCGTACTTTCGCCGGCTGAAATCGCGCAGCCCATCCGGTCCATCCTCCGCGACCACCAGAACATCGAGGTCCTCATGGACGAAGCCGTGGGCTTCGATCTTACCCGGCGATACGTCCAGCTCAAGACCGGCGCCCTGCTCGAGTACGACTACCTGATCATCGCCACCGGATCCACCCATTCCTACTTCGGCCGTGACGACTGGGCAAAGCTCGCCCCCGGCCTCAAAGTGATCGAAGACGCTACTGAGATCCGCCGTCGCGTTCTGCTTGCCTTTGAGCTTGCCGAGCGCCAGATGCAGGAGGCCGGAACCCACCCCCCTCTCAACTTCGTCATCGTCGGCGGGGGCCCTACCGGGGTCGAGCTGGCCGGAGCGATCAGCGACATCGCCCGGCTCTACATGGCCCGTGATTTCCGTCACATCGACCCGGCTTCGGCTCATGTTCTGATTCTTGAAGGGTCCCCGTCTATCCTGGCCGCCTATTCTCCCAAACTCCAGAAGAAGGCCGTAGAGCAGCTCGCCGCCCTTGGGGTCAGCATCCGCACCAACGCGCATGTCTCCGATATCCAGCCCGGCTACGTCATGGTCGGCGACGAACGCATCGACTCGACCGTCACCCTCTGGGCGGCTGGAGTCCAGGCCTCTCCACTCGGCAAGATGCTGGGCGTCCCACTGGATCGCCGTGGCTGCGTCATCGTCGACCAGTTTCTCAACCCTCCCGGCCACCCAGAGATCTTCATCTGCGGAGACCTTGCCCACGTGGAAGAGAACGGGAAACAAGTCCCGGGAGTCGCTCAGCCCGCCATGCAGATGGGGGTCTATTCCGCGAAACGCATTTCACGCCTCGTCGCTCGTGATATGGGCAGCGACGGGACCGGGCTCAACGAACCCTTCCACTACTTTGACAAGGGCGACATGGCCACGATCGGGCGCAAGGCGGCTGTCGCCAACATCAAGTGGCCTTTCGTCGGGCAGTGGAGCGGCTTCCCCGCCTGGGTCGTCTGGCTCGTCATCCACATCTTCTTCCTCATCGGGTTCCGGAACCGCCTTGCAGTCTTCCGGCAGTGGTTCTGGACTTATCTCACTTTCCAGGATGGAGCCCGCCTCATCACCGGCTCCCAGGAGCTTCCTGGGTGGGACACCGAGTATGGCAGGAAAGATCATCGCCCCGCCACCGACCCCGTCGATATGGCCCTTCCCAAAACCTAGGGCCCGGCTGCGTAGAAATGGGCTCGAGCCTTACTGCGTTGGCGGTTTGGTAGGCATCACCACATCATCGGTCGTCGGCAGATGATAGGTCTCTTCCAACTCTTGCCTGTACACGCTCATCGGTGGCAGAAGGGCCTTTGCGCGCCGTTCATCCAGGTGGGACGGCTCCTCCACCGCAAGCATCGCCATCTTTCCGTTGATGAACTTGAACTGCGTGCCATAGAGCTGCTGCTTCCCCTCTGCCACAAGTTCCTTATCTACCACCAGCGCCAGCATCGAGCCGTCAATCCTGTCCTCGGCGGCCAGTGTCTGCAACTCGGGTAAAAGTTTCTTCTGCCACGCGTGGTCCGCCGTATGCGTCAAGATAAGCATCGCGCCATTCGACGCCTCGAACCCCACCAGCGAGATCACCGGCCAGCCGCTCTTCGCCACAATCTGCTTCAGCTCTTCGGTCAGACGTCTGTCCGTCGCAGAGAGCGCCGTAACCATCGCCTTGGTCATGTTCGAAGTTCGTTGCCCACGCATAAACCCTCGCGCTGTCTGATCCTCATCGCGCATCCGCAACAGCTCTCGCTGAAGGGCAACATCCGTCCCCGCCCCATTCTTTTTCACCAGGGCATCCTGCCGCTTCTTCACTTCCATCTCCCACGCAGCGGGCTTTTTGTTACTGGCCGGACCCTGCATGGCGAATAGCTCACTGGACGAAAACACAAAAAAGCAGACAACGACACCACAAAACAAAGACAAACGACGGGGCATCCCCTCATTCTATGGGTATCTCTTAACCATGGAAGCCGAATACCCCACATCCATTTTGAAATGGCGCCAACACTTGCTGGAACCGTTCTTTCGACCGAAGCCACTCACAGCTGTATCGTGAGGCGCGGAGCGGAGAAATCAGTTTCTCTACCCGAACTCCACGCTTCCTCGGCACATCACAAACCCCAATCCCAACGCCCCTTCCACCCATTTTTCCACTCCAGAATCTTGACTTGTCCTGCTACGCTTAAATCAGGAAAAAGAAAAACCCGGCCACCCGGCCGGGCTTTTCTTTTTAACCCGTGCGATCGGAAGTACGAACCTAAGACCTTCCTTTCGAATATTTTGCGCAAAAAAGATAGGGGGGGTACCCCCATAAACCATCAGCCCGTACAACAGGCACGCCATCGTTGCCACCACATCTTCGTCGACGGATGCCGTTGCGGCTCCGCAACGAAGGAAGGGGCTTGCTTGAGCCCCTGGGCAGGTTACACAGATTGAAACAGGGTAGAGACGCCTCAGGCCGTGAAACTCGACCCACATCCGCAGCTCTTGGTTGAGTTCGGATTGATGAAGTTGAACCCCTGCCGCATCAGGGTCTCCTCGAAGTCCAACACCATTCCGGCCAGATAGAGAAAGCTCTTCGGATCGACAAAGAGGCGAACTGCGCCGCCGCCCGTAGAATCACCCGGGGTTTCCACGCCCGCACCGAAGAGAAACACGCGATCCCGCTCCCGCGGCTGGGAATCGAAGCGAATCGAATAGCTCAGTCCGGAACAGCCGCCGCCCATGACGCCCAGGCGCAGGCCGCCCTGCTCCGGCGAGACGCCTTCCTTGGCCATGGCAATACGGATGCGCTTCAAGGCATTCTTCGTGATCTCGACCGAAGCCTTCGCCCGGGGCTGCTGCCCCTCAGCCGTCAGCAGCGTCATCCCCGCAAAGGGATCCTTCGGCTGCTCGGCCGCCGCTGCCGTTGCGTCCTGCGAAGTCGTCGGCTGAATCGAAACCATGGACATGAAGAAACCTCACCGTGTCTTTCGCGTCCCTTTGAAGGAACGCAGGGCTGAAACCGCTCTTCGAAAGCCCTACTGTACTGATGATGCAAAGGCACCCCGCGATTCGGCGCGAAATCATCGCTCGATGCGGGGTGCCATGTTCTTGTAAAACGCCAGACCTTAGTGAGCCGCTACTGCTACTGCCTCTGTCTCGCCGACGCTGTTCTTCTTCTTCCAGTCGCCGATTGCGGCGCGGATTGCGTCCTCAGCCAGCACGGAGCAGTGAATCTTGACTGGGGGAAGCGCGAGCTCCTTGACGATGTCCGTATTCGAGATTGCCATCGCCTCGGCTACGGTTTTGCCCTTCACCCATTCCGTCGCGAGGGAGCTTGAGGCGATCGCCGAGCCGCAGCCGAAGGTCTTAAACTTCGCATCTTCGATGACCTGGGTCTCGGGATTTACCTTGATCTGGAGGCGCATAACGTCGCCACACTCCGGCGCACCAACCAGGCCGGTACCGACCTCTGGAGCACCCTTGTCCAGCGTGCCTACGTTCCGGGGGTTGTTGTAATGGTCTACGACCTTGTCGCTATATGCCATGGGATAGTCCTCACTGTCTTAGATGATAACTCTTATTGTTTTGGTTCGCCAGAATGGCTTGTTTTTGCTAAATACCACATATTACTTGACTAGAAATCGATGGCGTAAGTTGCTGGGAGGATGACAGATGGGCTTGATCTCAACCAATTCAGCTTACGGCGCAGGACTCTCGGTGGGATCGCCTTCCGGTCCATAGGTTGGATATGGGAGCGGCTCGTTGCTGGTCGGCATGGCGCTCAGGGTGGCAAGATCGGCCTGCAGGGTGCGCCAGCTTGAGGGGTGGGATTTTGTAGCAAAGGGCAGGTTGAGATCGGCATAGTACGCCAGGATGTCTTCCTTGATGCCGGGCGGAACCGCCTGGGCAGGCTTGGCGGTCAGGCGATGGACGAGCTTGCAATATGTGGCATCCGTTAGTGGATAGCCGGCGGGGCGAACGATGCTGCCGGTATCAAGGTCGCGGTTTCTTAGAGGGTGTTGGGGATCGGAAGAACCGCGAGGAACGGCCTGGGCGGACCCAGGCTTTGCGGACAACGGATCAGACGGGGGCGACTGTGAGTTTACGTCCTTCGCAGCTGCCGCGGCGGTACCTGCCGATGTGCTGGGAGGGGTAAAACGACGCAACGTGAAGTTCAAGGCGTCGGTCGAGCGCAGGACCGAACGTAAGTACTCGCGGTCGGTATCCACGGTAGGGCCTTTGACGGCGACGAGGCTAAGGGCGCCTACCTTGGGCAAGATATAGAGAAAACCCGCGAGGGTGTATGTCCCGACGCCGGCTTTTCTTCGATAGGCAGCCCAGTCGTTTTTGGCAGCTATGTCGGCAAGCTCGGTCGTGAGCCGCTGAAGTTCAGGAGAGTCGACGACAGGCGGTTCCTTATGCCGGTGCAGCAGGTTCACGGAGAAGGCGATCCGGGGGATGAAGGTGCGCACGGCGAACCGATAGGCCTTCACGTTGACCCGGTTCCCTTTGCCTTTGCTGAAATCTTCGGCTAAACCGTAGGTTTGATAGAACGCCAGCTCAAGCTGTCGCTGCGGCACCTGGAGACCGACGTGGCTGAGGTAATGCGCGGGCGCGAAGTGCGCGTGGCTGATCTCGTTGATGTCGAAGCCGAACTCGGTGCGAACGTGTTGAGAGCCGCCCTCGGCATATCGGACGGAGTGACCGTACTTCTGGCCAAGCTTGGGAAACTCGACGGGGACAGCGAGGTTGGTTGCATCTGCATGCCCGATGTTGTCGCCGATGTAGTGAGACAGCGCACCGATTGCGAAGGCCAGCTCATCCGCATTTCCGGCATTGCGAAAGAGGTTGACGACGAAATCTCCGGAACGGACATAGTGGGTGAGATTGGAGTAGAAAGTGTCGCCGAAGGGGTAATACCCGATGTCCTGAATCACACACCCGCCATAGGCGTAGGCGCGGGCATGCTCAAGCTGAGCCGCAGTCAGCGTGGGATAACGGCTTTTGAGCAGAGGGACGATGGAAGCATCCCACGTGAGATCGATGAGCTGCTCGTGGGTGAGCAGCGAATAGCCATCCGCGGGACGAGCGTACAACAGACAAAGGAGAAGCAATGAGGAAAAGGGACGAAGGAGCTTTGACATTCTGGCCTGCCGCCAAGAGTATCGCAAACGGCCAGCACCGGCCCATAAGAAAACAGGCGCGCTATCCAAGCCGCGCCTGTCTCAAAACTGCTGAACGAATTAGTGCGCAGCCCACTCGATCTTCGAGAGGTCGATGCCTTCCTTGACCATCTCGTACAGCGGGCTCAGCTCACGCAGCTTCTGAACGACGTCGATGATCTTGTCAGAGACGTAATCGACTTCAGCCTTGGTGTTGAAGCGACCGAGACCGAAGCGGATCGAGCTGTGCGCAACATCGTCTCCAAGGCCAAGGGCTTTGAGTACGTAGCTGGGCTCGAGGGTGGCTGATGTGCAGGCAGAACCAGACGAGACGGCGATGTCGTTAATTCCCATCAACAGGCTCTCACCTTCAACATAGACGAAGCTCATGTTGAGATTGCCGGGCAGATGATGGTCCATGTTGCCGTTGACGTGAACGTAGTCGAGAGCATTCTCGAACTTCTTCTTCAAGTACTCGCGCAGCTCGGTCTCTCGCTTGGCTTCCGCTTCCATCTCGTTCATCGCGATCTCGCAGGCTGCACCAAGACCGACGATTCCGGGCACGTTCAACGTTCCCGAACGCATGCCGCGCTCGTGACCGCCGCCGTTGATCTGTTCGGAGATCTGCACGCGCGGGTTGCGGCGACGCACATAAAGCGCGCCGACTCCCTTCGGCCCATAGATCTTATGAGCGCTCAGGCTGAGGACGTCGATGTTGTCCTTCTGCACGTCGACAGGAATCTTGCCTACGGCCTGGACTCCATCGGTGTGGAAGAGAATTCCCTTCTCATGGCAGAGGGCGCCGATCTCGCGGATGGGCTGAATGACACCGATCTCGTTATTGGCGTACATGATCGAAACGAGAATCGTCTTATCGTCGATGGCTCGCTTGAGATCTTCAATATCGATGAGTCCATCGGCCTGGACGGGAAGATACGTTACGCGATATCCCTGCTTCTCAAGCTTCTTGCAGGTATCGAGAACCGCCTTGTGCTCGGTGACCTGGGTGATGATGTGATTGCCGCGCTCACGGTACATCTCCGCGATGCCCTTGAGGGCGAGATTGTTGGATTCCGTTGCGCCCGAGGTAAAGATCACCTCTTTCGCCGTTGCGCCAATCAGCTTTGCGACCTGCTCACGAGCCTTCTCTACAGCCTTTTCCGCCTCCCAGCCGAAGCTGTGATTGCGGCTGGCGGCGTTTCCGAAGATGCCGGTCAGATAGGGCATCATCGCTTCGAGAACGCGCGGATCGAGCGGAGTGGTAGCGTGGTTATCCATGTAGATCGGCAGGCGCACGCCTTCCGGCAATGACGTTGCCGACTCGGCGATGACGACTCCAGTTCCATTCGTGCTCATAAGCTCCCACTCCTGACTTTCACTTGCTTTAAGAATTTTTTGTAACGCTCGACGCGCTAAAGCGCGATCGAGACCAGGCCGCCGCCGACCGCATTCGACCCTACGCGTTCGGCCTCCCCGCTTTCGACGAGGTCTGCAATATAGATGCCGCCCAACAGATCCTTGATGCTGTCGTTTACCTTACGCAACGGCTCCTTGATCGTGCAGGTGCTGGTGAGATCGCAGGCGCCGTGAATCGTGATGCAGCTGGTGATAAACAAAGGGCCGTCGATGGTACGGATGACCTCAAATGCAGAGATCTCCTTCGCCGGCCGCGCCAGCGCATAACCTCCGTTGGTTCCCGCATGGGAGACCAGAAGTCCGCCCTTGGCAAGGGTTTGCAGGATCTTAGCCAAGAGCTGTGGAGGGATATGGTAGGCCTCGGCGATGTCCTTTGCGCTATGCGCAGAGCCGCTCGTCTGCTCGGCCAGGTATTTAAGGGCCATCAGACCATAATCCGCTTTTTTGGTTAGCCGAAGCATCTGCGCCCAATCATGCCCATAGCAGGATAAGTCTTCGCTCTCCAATGAATAGACTGGAGAACCTTCCGGCCACGGACGAACCTCATACCATAGTGTACGACTGGAGGATGGTGATCGCAACCTGCTTCGGCGGGATCATTCCAGCTCTCGAGAGAGCCGCCACGGACCGATCCTCGACCCGTCTTTTGATCCACCGTAAAAATTTATCAAGTCCTCGCCCTGAGGTTGACAACCCGCACCGGTAGGGGCAGAATCCAACCAAACTTATTCATTCTACCCCTAATTTTTTCAATCTTCGATCCATGACCACCCATTGCAAACACCCCATCGTAAAGATCGTCTCCCGAGACGAGGATGCAGAGTTCGTCGAGTGCCAGGCATGTGGCGAAATCTTTGACTCTACTGAATTTCGCGACATTGCAATCGAAGAGGAGGTCGAGGCTGAAGCCACGGAAGAGGAGAACTAGGCTGCAGCCGGGTCGGAGTTGAGCCGCCGGAAGACAATCCACGCATATTGAGCCGCCGAGACCGGCGCAAGAATAGCAATCACGCGCAACAGCACCGCTGTAAGTGCGTTGAGCCAGCCTGTCGGCCAGAGCCTCTCCAACAGCACCGAGATTACTCCCAGAATCTGGACGAGCGTGTTCAGCTTTCCTAACAGGCTGGGACGAAAATCCCGGAGTGTCCCGGTAGCGAAGAGCAAGGTAGAGATCAGCAGGATTCCAAGATCCCGGCTAAAGACCAGAACCGTCACATATCGGGGAATCAGTCCTGTATGGGTAAGGACGATGAAGAGCGTGCTGAGCAGGAGCTTGTCGGCGATGGGATCCAGATACTGGCCCAGCGTCGTCTTCTGGCTCAGCCAGCGGGCGAGAAGACCGTCCAGAGCGTCCGTGATTCCCGCAAGAACAAAGAGCGCGAAGGCTGCCGGATAATTGTTATCCAGGATTTCGATCGCCAGAAACGGAAGGATGAACAGCCGCAACAGCGTGAGGAGGTTTGGTGTGGCTCGAACTTGAGTGAGGAACGGCACTGTCGCTAAGGTTCATCGTAAATGAAAGCAGCGCCTCTCATTGCGAGGAGAGAACTGCAAAAAGCGGAATCGCCTAGCGACGTAAGGAACGTCGAACTCAGCCGGGCCCCGTGATGGCTAAAAGGTTTGCTACAATTGAGGTACGGAATCGGAACAGCTTCCTGACCCTCTGAGGACGAAATTAGTGGTCAGGGCTACTGTCCAGTCAGTGACTTATGTTCCTTAACGATCGGTGTGATCGTCAGAGAACATAGAACGACGAAGCAGCGGTTACGTCTTAGGCATCGATAGAAGCGATATAGGCGCGTAGCTCAGTTGGTTAGAGCGCTACCTTGACACGGTAGAGGTCAGCGGTTCGAATCCGCTCGTGCCTACCATATCTTTGAACTACATACAGCTTTGAAATGGGTCCAGTTCGCGAGAACTAGGTCCATACGGGTCAGATAAGCTGTGCCCCGACAAATAAAGCGGCGATGGCATCTTGAGCACTTCTCTTATCTGCCGTGACTCCTTTGGCGTAGATGCCAATGCTCATCACAGCGGACGAGTGACGCAACAGATCTTGCGTGGTCTTAATAGACGCTCCTGACGAAATCAAAAGCGTTGCCAAAGTCCGCCTGAAGCTGTGCCAACCAATCTGCTTCGTTATCCCTGCTCGTTCTGCTGCAGGCCGAATCTGACGTTTCAAAACAACATCCGGCCAATATGGATACTTCCCTAGTGCCAAAGGACTGGCGAATACCCAATCCGTGGGGTCTGCATACTCTGACTGTTCCTTCCATCCCCTAAGAGACGAAGCTAAACTGTCAGACATCGGGATGGGACGTAACGAAGTGAATGTCTTCGGTAACCCTTCCACTTGATCGACGAGGGACCGTACCACTCGTATTTCCGCATCTTCGAATCGAATGTCCTGCCACTTCAGGCCGAACAATTCGCCTCGTCGTAGTCCTGTTACAGAAGCCAACAATACGAGCGTGCGAAACGGTTCGGCTAGCTCAGCAAGGAACGCGGCAATCTCTCCGGGTTCTAACACGTCGTACTCCCGCAGAGACTTTGCACTTTGCCGGACGAGTCGAATCGGGTTTGTTGTCGCCCATTCGTTTCTCATCGCGTGCTGATACAGAACGCCGAAAACACCCTTAGTCTTTGCTTTGGTGGCAGGCGCGACAGTAAGTTCCCCCAACCACTTCTCCACAGCGATAGGCTTCACCGTCTGGAGTGGATGCTTACCCCACTTTGGAGCAATGACATTATCCAAATGGTGCTTGTAGACCTTCACGGTCAGAGCGGTCTTCGGTTTCGATTCCGCTAATTCCGTCAGCTTGTAGTGGTCGATAAGCTGACTCACCGTAAGCTGCGTTGGGGTTGACGACCCGCTATTTATGTCGAGTTGCAAACCATTCACCGCTTTGAGTGCAGCAGTCTGGGTTGGGAACTTTGTCTTTGTTCCGATCATGCGCTTACGTCGCGTTGTGCCTTCACGCCAGCGATAAACCCAAACATCGGGGCCGTTCTTCCTCGGTTCGATTGTCAAAGATCCTTGCTGGAAGCGTGTTCGTCTGTGCTTGATGATCATGCCTGCTCTCCTTTTATGGCAGTTGAGAGGCATGGACGGCAGGTTCAGTGTAATTCGAACCGAGCCAAGCATTCAGTTCGGAACTGCGAAACATTACTTTGCGGCCTAGGCGGTGATGTGGGACTCGGTTTTCCCTAGACCAGCGCAAAATCGTTACGGGGTGGATGCCAAGAAGGTTGGCGGCTTGTGTGGAATCTAACAACGGCTCAAAGGCAGTCACAGGCAATCTTTCAATATGGAGATGGAATGGTGTCTATTTCTTTAGACGCATGAGAGCCGAAATTCTTCACGCGAACTACATAAATATCTTGACTATTTTTATATATGGCGTATATTGCGCGTCCATAATATTTCCAGAAGGAGACAGGTGTTGGGAAAGTGCCCTTCCCACGGCAAGAGCACTGCCATCAGTCAGCGTGCGTACATAGCCCGACGATATGCTTGCCTC
>Ga0193717_1000098_pt1 | contig 90296 bp, 81 predicted proteins | sample U2c2metaG_FD_145900 | JGI IMG/M metagenome (GOLD analysis project Ga0193717, IMG submission 145900) | Soil microbial communities from a riparian zone of the East river system, Colorado, United States - U2c2 | ecosystem: Environmental > Terrestrial > Soil > Riparian zone | place: USA: East River... | reverse complement strand
GGCCATAGCGCTGATTCTTAGCAGCGCCGTCTTCCTCGGCCGTGTCTGCGCTGTCGGCCAGGCCTACAGCCGGCAGAAGCAATGCTTCTATCAGGTCCTCCAACATCTCACCACGGCATCAGGCAACCAGCCCATCGTTGTGTCGGACCCTCTCATGGTTCTCACGCTTGCCCACTACGCTCCACCCTCGATCGTGTCGCGCATTGTCTTTCCCGTCGACTTTCCTGCGATCCGGTTCTTTCGCGGGGAAGACTCTCCCGAAGAGAACCTGTGGGCCGGGCGCAACCTCTACCATCTCGCCATCCTGCCGCTGGCCGACTTCCAGCGCAACGCTGCCGACTATCTCATCCTCGCCAGCGACGGCAACTGGCTGGTGCGCGATCTCCGGAACCATAGTTATCCCGTCAGCCGTGTCCCCGCGCGCTTTCCCCAGGGAGACATCAAGGGCTTCACTCCCCTCGACCACGGCGATCCTGCCTTCTTTCTCGGATCCGGCGACCGCTCAGGCCGCACGCGTCGCTCCCCCGCACCTATTCCGTTCCGCTCCAAATCCAATCTTCCTGATTCGCCCTCTCTCAATGCCAATGGCGAGCTTTGATCACGCATGCTAAACCGACGCAAAAAAATGCCGGGCGCTGTGCACGCCCGGCATTCGCATTTTTCCTTCCCAAGAAAAGCCTTACGCCACTGCTCTCTCCTTCACGGAGAAGGTAAGGCCATCTTTGCCTGCATCCGCCACCACGTGGTCGCCATGCAGCACGGTGCCGTCGAGGATCTTCACCGCCAGCTTGTCCTGCACCAGCCGCTGGATCGCCCTCTTCAGCGGACGCGCGCCATAGGCCCGATCGTAGCCCGCCTTGAAGATCGCCTTCCTTGCCGCCTCAGTGAGTTCGAGTGTGATGCGGCGATCTGCCAGCAACTTCTCGAGGTCCTTCAGCCGCAGGTCGACGATATACGTCAGCTCCTTGTCGTCCAGAGGATGGAAGACAACGATGTCGTCCACGCGATTGAGAAACTCGGGACGGAACGTCTGCTTCAGAGCATCGATCACTCGTGCCTTTGCTTCTTCGAAGCCCTCCTCGCCCTGTGCCCACGCGCTGGTCAGCTTGTCCGCTCCAGTATTCGACGTCATGATCAGCACGGTGTTTTTGAAGTCCACCGTGCGGCCCTTCGAGTCCGTCAGCCGGCCATCGTCGAGCACCTGCAGGAGCACGTTGAAGACATCCGGATGAGCCTTCTCGATCTCGTCGAACAGGATCACCGAGTACGGCCTGCGCCGCACAGCTTCGGTCAACTGCCCGCCTTCGTCGTAGCCCACGTATCCCGGAGGCGCGCCGATCAGACGAGCCACGGCGTGCTTCTCCATGTACTCACTCATGTCGATGCGCACCATTGCCTGCTCGTCGTCGAACAGGAACTCCGCCAAGGCACGCGCCGTTTCGGTCTTTCCGACGCCCGTAGGTCCGAGGAAGATGAACGACCCAATCGGGCGCTTCGGATCGGACAGGCCTGCACGCGAGCGACGAATCGCATTCGCCACCGCACTCAGAGCCTCGTCCTGGCCAATCACGCGTTCGCGCAGACGATTCTCCATCGTCACCAGCTTCTGCGTCTCTCCCTCCAGCATCTTCGACACAGGAATGCCGGTCCACTTGGAGACGATTGCCGCGATATCTTCTTCGTCGACCTCTTCCTTCAGCATCCGTGAAGGCTTCGCCGCTGTTCCCGTCTTCGCCTCGGCCTTGTCCTCGCGGACCGCCTCTTCCTGTAACGCAGTTAGCTCCTTCAGCTCCGCTTCAAGCTTCGGAATCTCTCCATACTGCAGTTCGGCAGCGCGCTGCAGATTGCCTTTGCGTGTCTCCTCCTGCATCTGGAAGCGCAGACCTTCAAGCTGCTCCTTCAGCTCGGCGATCCGACCGATGGCCCCGCGTTCCTTCTGCCAGCGAGCGCGCAACGCGGCGGCTTGCTCTTTGATCTCCGCGAGCTCGCGCTCCACAACTTCAAGCCGCTCCTGCGAGTTCGCATCCTTCTCGCGTTTCAACGCAGCCTTCTCGATCTCGAGCGAAGTCGCCCTCCGCTCCAGGTCATCGATCTCCACAGGGACTGACCCAATCTGGATCGCCAGCGCAGACGCAGCCTCATCCACAAGGTCGATCGCCTTGTCCGGCAGAAAGCGGTCCGAGATGTAGCGATGCGAAAGCGTCGCCGCCGCCACGATCGCCGAATCCTTGATCCTGACCTTGTGGTGTGCCTCGTATTTTTCCTTCAGGCCGCGCAGAATCGCAATCGTATCCTCCACGTTCGGCTCACCCACATACACGATCTGGAAACGCCGCTCCAGGGCCGCATCCTTTTCGATGTACTTCCGATACTCGTTCAGCGTGGTTGCTCCGATCGCGCGGAGCTCGCCCCGAGCCAGTGCGGGCTTCAGCATGTTGCTCGCATCCATTGCGCCTTCAGCAGCTCCCGCGCCCACCAGCGTATGCAGCTCATCGATAAACAGGATGATCTCGCCGTTCGAAGCCTCGATCTCCTTGAGCACAGCCTTCAAACGCTCTTCGAACTCGCCGCGGAACTTCGCTCCCGCAACCATCGAAGCCAGGTCGAGAGCGCACACGCGCTTGTTCTTCAGGATCTCCGGAACATCGCCCATGAAGATCCGGCGCGCCAGCCCTTCGACGATCGCCGTCTTGCCCACGCCGGGTTCGCCGATCAATACCGGGTTGTTCTTCGTCCTGCGGGACAGCACCTGGATCACGCGGCGGATCTCCTCGTCGCGCCCGATCACCGGGTCCAGCTTGCCCTTGCGCGCAAGCTCCGTCAGATCCTTGGCGTATTTTTCGAGTGCCTGGAACTTGCCCTCCGGATTCTGGTCCGTCACACGCTGTGATCCACGCACCTCAGCCAGAGCTTTGAGGATCGCGTCATGCGTCGCGCCAAATGAAGCCAGAGCGCTCGCAACCGCGTCGCCCTTCTGCTTCGACAAAGCCAGCAGCAGGTGCTCGGTCGAGACGTACTCGTCTTTGAAGTTGTCCGCTTCTTTAAATGCCTGCTCTAAAACTTTCTGCGTCGCCTGCCCCAGTCCGGGCTGCGCCCCTCCCTGGACCTTCGGCAGCTTCTGAATCGCCGAGTTAATCCCGCTCAGAAGCTGCTCCACCGGCACCCCTACCTTCTCCAGCACCGGGATCACCACGCCCTCGCGGTCTTCCAGCAACGCCGCCATCAGATGCAACGGCAGAACCTCAGGATTTCCATTCTCCGCTGCATGCGCCACCGCGCCCTGTACGGCCTCCTGCGATTTCACCGTCAGTTTTTCCCACTTGATCGCCATTCCAAAATCTCCCTCTCACTCATGTGGAGAACGTCGTCTCCAAAATCCTAATCCTCAAAGACCTAAGCCTGCCCACCTGCCCGTAAACGCCGAAACGTCATTCTGGGGTGCCTCATCTCAACGACGGTCTCTTCGTCGCTAAGATGGGTGACTCGAACGAAGCCTCAAACCACACTCCCCCACATCCCCATACACAAAGACGGGAGACCGGTTCGTCTCCCGCCTGTTTCTATCCTGGTACGAACTTCAGGCAGCTGGCGCTTCCACCTGCTTTGGCTGAGTCGCCGAACCTACCTCGATCTTTACCTGCTTCGGCTTCGCCTCGGCCTTCTTGGCCAGTGCCACCGTCAGAACGCCGGCGTCATAGTTCGCCGTTATCGAGTCGGTATCCACTGCCTGAGAGACCGTAAAGCTACGAACGAAGCTTCCGAACCTGCGCTCGATGCGACGGAAGTTCTCTTCCTTCTCCTCCGCCTCGAATTTTCTCTCGCCCTTCACGGTCAGGGTGTGGTTTTCGATTCGAACATCCAGGTCTTCCTCCCTGACGCCCGGGACCTCCAGCTTGACCACAACTTTCTGGGCATCCTCGTAGACATCCACAGCCGGAACGAAGCTTCCGGCGGCAAGGGGCTCGCTGGCGCCGCTGGTCGGCAGGGCAAAGTCATGAAAGATCGAATTCAACCGGTTCTGCAGCAAAGTCAAATCATTGAACTGGCTGCGGAATGGGGAAAAGCGTGTGATCGTCATGTCAAAATCCTCCAACAGAATCAGATATTTAGCTCGAGTCACCAAGATTCGAGCTATTAATGAGACGCATATCTTATATAAAAGTTGCAAATAAGTTGATTAAACTACACTCATATATAGGACTTTTTTCGGCAACTTCCAGACATGTTGGATTTAGTGCTTTCGAATCAACAGCAAAGTCTGATCGTCCCAAAGGCGCGGACTGCTCTCAGGATTGCCTCTGACAGTGCCGGAAGTTCTTCCCCCTCGTGATCGGAGATCACCTCCTGCAGGCGGTCCAGACCGAACTCCCTCTCCGACTGGTCGCAGGCCTCAAGAATTCCATCGGTCACCACGACCAGCAGGTCTCCGGGCGACAGTATCGCTGCTTCCGCAAAAAAGTCTGTCACCGGAAGAAGCCCCAGAGGAAACTGCTCCCTCGATATCCGTTCGACACTCTCTCGATGGCGATAGTGAAGGAAGGGGGGATGCCCTGCAACGGCATAAAAGACCATCCCGTTCGCGTCCAGGGAGAAAGCAGCGAAGCTTGCGTACATCTGGGACTCCTTCACGTCAGGAAGTACCCGATTCAATCGATCCAGCAGCGAAGACAAAACCTCCTGCGGACACCGGGAAGACTCTTCGAGTAATGCCGTCCGTGCGGCTGTCTTCACCATTCCCATCAGAATTCCTGCCTGTAAACCGTGGCCGGCAATGTCGGCGAGATAGGCAACCGTCGACCCGTCCGGAAGCTGGACCGCGTCTACAAGATCGCCGCCTACCTTATCGCTGGGGTCAGAGCGGCCATACAATTCGAAGCCCACCGTACTCAGTGCGATCGGAGGAACGAGCGTTTTCTGGATGCCGTGCGCCAGTTCAAGCTCATTCCGCAGACGAAACGTTTCCTGTCCTTCTCCGCGAAGAAATCGGATGAACAGGGAGTACGAGACGACGACCAGGGTCAGCATGATGATGGCGGCGACGCGAATGCCCGAAGCCGTGTTCACAGGTTGCAGATGAAAGTGCGTGATCAGAAAAACGGATAGTACGGAGAAGCCGGTCCACAAGGGAATCTGTAGCACCGTTGCAAGAATGAAGTAGCGGGGATTAAGACGCGTGCCGATATGCAGGTACACCGTCGCCACAAATCCGCTGACAATGGCATTCAGAATCGCGACAACATAGGGTGTTCTGCCCACATTTACCAGGTCCCCAAAGAACCCGGTGATTGCAAACAGGCAAAAGACGGCTGCATAGAGGGCCCAGAGCCTGCTGAACGGGACATCCCGGTAGTATTGCCATCTTTTCACTTACCCTCCACGCATGACCACCCTCGGCAAAGGAGGAGTGGGTTATCGGCATTGTTATGCCTTCCTTGTCCAGGTCCAAATACGGCAAATTTTGAGAGACAAGGCGTCAAGAGCTTTATGCTAGCCTGACCCAATGCGCGAAGTCACAGTCTTCGTCGGCGGATCCACCGGATCCGAACCTTATTCTGCGAAGACCTGGTCCGGATCTTCCCAGTTCCTTCTCCAGACGATGGAGGGAGCCAGACTTCTCGACAAAGCCGTGGGAATCCGGGTCCCTCGTATCCCCAACACCCTGCTGCTGGCCAGAAACTTTACACGAAACCGCGGCGTATGGCGGAAACACTTCTATTTCGATCCCAGTTATCGCAACGCATTGACTCGTGTCGCCTCGCGCGTCCTAGTCAACAGCTCTGTCCTGATGCAGATCGGCCACATGTTCTCGCTGCCTGATGCCTTTCCCGCGCACAAGTGCGTCTCCTATCACGACGGCAACCTGGTCGAGCTTCTCGCCAGCGGCTTCGGGATGGAAGGGGTCTCTCAGAAGCGAATTGACCAGGCGCTGCACTATGAACAGCAGGCGGCCCAGAGGATGGCCGCTGTCTTCACCTTCAGCGAGTACCTTCGCCAATCCTTCATCAACAACTACGGTGTGCCCTCGGACCGGGTCTTCAATGTGGGAGGCGGCATCAATCTTACGGAGCTTCCGGAGATCACGGAGCTTCCGGAGATCACGGAGCTTCCGGAGATCACGGAGCTCCCAGAGTCCGCACCCCAAAAGAACTTCCATTCTCCACGCATTCTCTTCATCGGCACGGAGTTTACCCGCAAGGGGGGGCCGCAGTTGCTGGAGGCTTTCCGTAGCGTGCGCCAATCGATCCCATCGGCAGAGCTGCATATCGTAGGCCCCACGCAGATCGAGAATCTACCTCCGGGAGCTATTCTCCACGGTCATCTCTCCAAGTCCGATCCGGAGCAGAGAGCAAAGCTGGAATCGCTCTTTCGCGACGCTTCACTCTTCGTCCTGCCCTCCCTTTACGAGCCCTTCGGGATCGCCCCTCTTGAGGCGATGCTTTACCAGGTTCCCGCGGTGGTTACGAATGCCTGGGCGCTACGCGAGTTCGTCACCCCGGGAGTCAATGGAGCCCTGGTGGAAAAAGGATCTGCCGGGGATCTGGCGGAGAAGATCACGCAGTTGCTTTCCAACCCTGACCAGCTTGCAGGGATGGGGAAAAAGGGGCGTGAGATTGTGCTTGCCCGTTACACGTGGCCTTCCGTTGTCGATCGCATGGCGGCGATCTTCCGATCGCTCTGATCCGAATCCATTCTTTCGCTCATAAAGCCGGAAGTTCATGCCGAAGATGGGACGACCCATATATCTAGAACTGCCTATGGCCAGCGGCTATGGCCAAGAGAAAGGGGTCCCGTATGGGACCCTTTCTCTCACCTTCATTTGGATGTCTTCAGGCTGCGCGTTCGAATGATACTTTTCGGCTACGCGTGTAGAAGGCCGCACCCAGGATGCCGAGTCCGGTCGCAAGCAGAAGCCAGGTGCCGGGTTCCGGAACCGCGCTCGCCGCCGGTTGGGCATCGATCTGGAAAGAGATATCGGCGAGATCATCAAAATCATTCGGAGTGAGTCCGCCAAAGATCGTGTAAGTCCCGTTATAGAGGCCAGGAGCCAGACCCACCGGAAGGTCAACCGTAAACAGGATTCCGTCCGCGACAGCGCCTGCCGCGATGCTGGCAGGAAAATTCACGAACAGCAGATCGTCGATCACCAGCGGGCTATCGATGTTGAAGCTGCTCCCATTCAAAAACAGCTCCACACTGTTGTCGGAGTTATCGAGCTCGGCAGGGAAGTCGACCGTGGTTCCAATGGTGCCGGGAATGACGATCGGGTCAGCCGACGCGCGGGAAGTAGCCGAAAACAGAATTGCCAGTGCAAGTGTGGACAGGGAAAGATATTTCTTGATCATTGTTTGTTTCTTCTCCGAGAGGAATGGGAAATGTGGCGTGGACTCTTTGATGGTTCTAAGGCAGCGTAGCGCGAAGGTTTCCGCCGAAACTGCCTCCGGTATAGGTTCCCGTGAACTTCTCCACGGTAGCCGTTCCCGGCGCACCTGCAGAAGATAGGAAGTTGATTGTCGCCACAGCCGAAGCCCCGGGCGGCAAATCACCAAGCGCCGACGGCACCGGCGATCCTGGTGCATTGCCCAGTATCGCACCCGTCAGCTGCACGCTCTGTGCGGTGGAGGTGCCGGTATTCTTCACCGTCACCAACGCCTGATAGCCTCCCTGGACCGCCGTGAGCGTTGCCGTAGTGATCAATTTCACGGTTCCCTGTGCTGTAGGAATCGAGAAGTACGCCACCGCCGGGTCGTGATCGCTGATGCGCGTCGGGCTGCTGGCATCATTCAGGTTCGTCAGAGGGAAGTCCGAGTCGATGTGGGCATAAACCAGCCGGGTGTTGGTCGGAACAAGGTCCTGGGTCACGAGGACGTGATCGAGAACCTGCGCGCTTCCATCCTCTACGTAACTCTGGCGCTGGTCCGCCGGAAGCAGGGTCACCAGGTCCACCAATGGAGGATTCGCCAGCCCGGATACGGGAGGAGTCACCACCTGGGTTGCCGGAACAGGATTGCCCTTGGTCACGCCGATCGTATCGACAAAGCCGTCCGAGAACTCGAAGGAGTTGTAGTCACCCACCGTCACCACGTGCTCCCCTGCGGTCTGGTAGCCCTGGATCAGCTTGGCCAGGAATTCGGCCTGCGCCTCCCGCTTCAGCCGAACTGTCGCACCGGTGCTGGTGGGATCATCGACATTGATCAGCGAGCGCTGATGCACTGAGATCACCGTCACCGGATAATCCGAAGCTCCGGTGCGTTTGATACCCGCGTGCAGCACAAGCGGCGTGCGGTCGTTCAGGATGGCCTGATTGCCCACCGAGTTGGTGAAGGTTGTCGTCAGCCCAATCTGCTCGGCGCTGACAGTATTGACCCGCGTGCTCTTCACCAGGAAGCCCGTGTTGATCGCCGTGCCATCGTTGGCGAGAAAGAGATCCGCAACATATTCCGGGCTCGGCTGACCTGCCGCGACCGCATCGCTGTTCACCTTGTCGGCCAGATCGGTCAACACGGCGAGATTCTCGATCTCCTGGGTTCCGATGATGTCCGGCGAGTTCAACACGGTCCGGATCGCCAGCGAAGCCTTTGCCAACCTGCGTTGATAGGCCTCCGGGGTAACGACCACGGCGCTGCTCCCGGGATTATCTGCATCGGCCTTGTCGTTATAGAAGCGTTCCATGTTGAAGCTGGCAATGGTGAATTCATTGGCCGCCTCTGCAGGAATCGGCTCCACGGTCAGTCCACCGGTCACCGTCGGACGCGTCGCAGCGTCAAGCAGAAGCTCTGGCGATCCGAAGGAGAAGTCCATGACCCCGGCTAAACCGGTCAAAGTGGTTTTGCTGGTTACATCGATTGCCGGTCCACCAAGGACAAGGCTGTCGATATAGAGAAGCTCGGGATTCGAGTCCCATAGGGGAACTCCTGGGGGAACCGGGCCAAAGACGGTGTCCGTCACCGAAACGCCGGGCTCGCGGAAGGGCCGCGGAACCCCTGTCACCACGCCGTAGAAGCGTCCATTGGAGGTGTTCTTCTCGGCTGCCTCGTTGAGCGTGGCGCCGGTTCCGCTGGTCGTCGTCAGGGAGCCGATCGCAACCCGCATTCCCTCATACCGGGTGAACTGGTAGATTCCGCCCGAGGGCGAATCCATCGCCGCCGTAATCGTCACCGGCGCGGGTAAAGGCCGGTTGGTCGCGAGCAGGGTCGTCTGTGGGTCGTCGATCTCGGTTCCGGGCGTAAGCACGGCGGGGGGATAGGTCGCGACCGTTCCCGTTACCTGGACCTCGTTGCCGATGGCGATATACGAAGGCTTTGCCGTCGAGCCGGTGTAGACCAGGACACCCTGGGGCGTAGTTGGATTGGCAGATGCGTCCGGTGCCTCTATATAGAAGCCGTTTGACTTTACTCCGATGACGATGCCGCTGGTCGTCACCTTCTGAGTGTTGTACGGCGAAGGTTTGGCCGCCTGGATCGCCTGGATCGAGACCGTAGGCGGCGGCGTGGCCACGGTGAGCGCAATGTTTACGTGTGCGCTGCGAAGCTGCGAGTCGCTTACAGTCACCGGCAGCGTAAAGGTTCCGGTCGCCGAGACCGGCGCGCTGTAGGAGTAGATATTGTCTCCCGCAGCGAGGTCCCCATTGCTTCCATCATCGAAGAATGGCTGCGCTGCCGAGCCGCCGATGGAGCTCAGGTCGGCAACGACTGCGATACCGGTGCTCGCCGGCTGGGTCGCAGGAGTCACCGCAGCGGTCAGCAAGGTCGAGCTGCCCGAGAACACCGAAGAAGGAGTGGCCTGTGCGGTCGCAGCCAGAGGCGTGGGCGCACCACAGACAAGCGGCGAAGAAGCCGAGTTATGCGGAGCCGGGTCGAGCGCGGAGAACTCCGTACCGCTGTTATTGGTGATGGTGCATACGTTCGTTCGAACGTCCGCCTTCGTCGTGCTCGGAGCAGGAGCAGGAGTGCCGAGCGCGCAGTTCGTTCCGCTGCCATACGCTACAAAGTCCACCAGCGTGGAATCCGAGAGGCTGCATGCCGTAGCGAGCCGGGTGGTCGAGCTCACCAGCGCAACCTTTCCGGCCGAGGCGCCAAAGGCGATATTGGTGTCCGGAGCGTCCGGCGTCACCGGAAGGGCAGCTCCATTCGCACCCGCCGACGCTGCCACCAGATAGTACTGGCCCGGAGCCAGCGTGATCGTCGCCGGAAGAATTGTCACCGTCGAGATAGAGGCCCCACCCGCGCTCGCATATTGAATGCTGTAGTTGCTGAGCGTGAGCGTATTGCCGGTCGGATTGAACAGCTCGACATAATCGGCGTTCAGCACCGCGCCGTTATTTCCACCCGCCGCGTAGACCTGCGAGATGATCGCGTGGGTATTGTTCTGGGCATATCCCGCGCCACAGAACATTGCCAGTACGACAAGGAGGGACACGGAGACCGCAGGGCTTCGACGCGCAGCAATTCTGGTGAGCATGCGAATGATCTTAGCGGGAAGATAGAGGGGTCTCAGCTTAAAAACTCGTCAATTTCTTGCTCATGCAAACTATTGCATATCAACCACTTGCGAGTTTTAGGTTCAGATTTCTCAAGACTCCAGCTTCTCGCGGAGCTCTTTCTGCCCCTTAAGAGCAAAAACCCCAGAGGAATTCCGGGGCTGATTGCCGATTGCGCGAAATTACAGGATGTAGCGCGAGAGATCCTGGTCTTTGACGATGGAGGCGACCTGCTGGCGTACGTATTCAGGATCGACCACGATAACCTTCTCGGTCACTCCCGCAGTCTCTCGTTCAATCACGGGCAGCGGAGGAGCTGGAGCTCCTCCATCGGCAGGAGTCGAAGCGGCGATCTGCGCCACGACACCCTCTTCCGTGGCCTGGGTTCGGGGGGATTTCATCAGGTCCGGAGCCTGGAAGCTGATCTCGTCGAGGACGCGCTCGAGGATGGTGTGAAGGCGGCGCGCGCCGATGTTTTCAGTGGTCTCGTTGACGCGGAAGGCGAAATGCGCCATCTCCGCGATCGCTTCCTTGGTGAACTCGAGCTTGAGGCCTTCGGTTTCGAGGAGGGCGACGGCCTGTTTGACCAGTGAGCTTTTGGGCTCGGTGAGGATGCGGACGAAGTCTTCGACAGTGAGCGAATGGAGCTCGACGCGGATGGGAAAGCGGCCCTGCAGCTCGGGGATGAGGTCGCTGGGCTTGGAGACATGGAAGGCTCCGGCAGCAATGAAGAGGATGTGATCGGTGGAGACCATGCCGTACTTGGTGTTGACGGTGGTGCCTTCGACAATGGGTAGGATGTCGCGCTGCACGCCCTCGCGGGAGACGTCGGGGCCGTGGCCACCTTCGCGCCCGGCGATCTTGTCGATCTCGTCGAGGAAGACCATGCCGGAGTCTTCGACGCGCTCGACGGCAAGGCGGGTGACCTGATCCATATCGATCAGCCGGCCCTCTTCTTCCTGCACCAGATACTCGAAGGCTTCGGCGACCTTCATCTTGCGTTTCTTGGTGCGCTGGCCGAAGAGGCCGGGGATCATATCCTTGAGATTGATGTCCATCTCTTCGGTGCCCTGGTTGGTGATGATCTCGAAGCTGGGCTGGTTGCGGTCGCGCACATCCATCTCGACGATACGTTCGTCGAGTTTTCCTTCGCGGAACTGCTGGCGGAGTTTCTCACGGGTGCGCTGTTCGCGCTCGCCGGGCTTATCCTCGGCTGCGCTATTCGGGGCGGAGCCTTCCGCCATGGAAGCAGGCAGCTGAATGACATTCGAACCTGGTTCCTGTGTTGCGGCAACGGCGGTTACAGCGGCAGGCGTAGGGGGCAGAAGCAGGTCGAGCAGACGGTCTTCAGCGGCGAGCTCGGCCTTATCTTCTACCTCTTCGAGCTTCTCCTCGCGCACCATATCGATGGCGATTTCGACCAGGTCCCGGACGATGGATTCTACGTCGCGACCGACATAGCCGACCTCGGTGAACTTCGAGGCTTCCACCTTGAGGAAGGGCGAGTTGGTCAGCTTGGCGAGGCGGCGCGCAATCTCCGTCTTGCCCACACCGGTGGGGCCGATCATGATGATGTTCTTCGGCATGATCTCGTCGGCGAGCTCGGGCGTGAGCTTCTGGCGGCGCATGCGGTTGCGCAGGGCGATGGCGACGGCGCGCTTGGCCGCCTTCTGCCCGACGACGTACTTGTCCAGCTCGGTGACGATCTCGCGCGGAGTCATCTCGTCGAGTGCGAGGGACTGATCTTCTGCGGTTCCGGGTAGAAAGATTGCCATAACGAATTCCTTATCTTTGTACGATGCTTCTAAAACAGTTGTTCCCGCAGACTACTTTCTCGCCGCCCGGTCAGTTTATTCCGGCTTACGAGGTTCCCTTCAGTTCTTCGATCAAGACTTTGTCATTGGTATAGATGCAGATGTCGCCGGCGATCTTCATGGACTTCTCCGCGATCTCACGCGCTGAAAGCTGGGTGTTGTCGAGCAGGGCGCGTCCGGCGGCAAGCGCGAAGCTGCCTCCGCTACCGATGGCGCAAATGCCTTCATCCGGGTCGATGACATCGCCGGTCCCGGAGAGCATCAGGGTCTGCTTGATGTCGGCGACGATGAGCAGGGCTTCGAGCTGGCGCAGCATCTTGTCGGTACGCCAGTCCTTCGCTAACTCCACAGCGGCTCGACTCAGGTTTCCCGCGTACTGCTCGAGTTTGGTCTCGAAGCGGGCAAAGAGCGAGAAGGCGTCCGCAGTCGAACCGGCAAATCCGGCCAGCACCTTGTCCTGGTAAAGCCTGCGAATCTTCTTGGCCGAGTGCTTCATCACCGTATTGCCGAGCGACACCTGTCCGTCGGCTGCCATCACCACCGCATCATCGCGTCGGACGCAGACCACGGTGGTCGAGCGGATGCGGCGTCCTTCCCCCAGATCAAGGGGATGGGCTATGGAGGAGACCTTCTGTGGAGTGGTGGAGACTCGAGGTGACGAAAAAACCGGATTTTTGCTCACATCTCAGTATATCGCCAGCCTGTGAGCCGCAGGGGAGGCGGCCCGGAATGGGCGGGCGTACGCTTTCCGTCACGGGTTCCGCAAACTCTTCATCCTGAATCGTCCTGACCTGGGCTATGCTTTGGCTAGACAGCCGTGTTCACGACCGTGCCAGAGTATCTGTCGGTTCCCCTGCGTTCTCCGCGCAACGCCATTGTCGCTGCGGTTGCGGTGGCTGCGGCCAGCGGCGTCGCCTGGTACCTGTTTCGGAGGCCTCATCCTTCGGCGGAGGAGATCGAGCGAGCCCGCCGGGAAGAGATTGCCACCAGCGGCCGCATCACCGACGGCAGCATCACCGATGCACCGTTCAGCCAGCAGGACACGTCCGCGCAGAAGATTATCGTCTACAACTACCGAATCGGCGGCGTAAGCTACGAAGCAGCTCAGGACGTGACCACGCTCGCCGACCTGGTCCAGGACGTTCGCACCGATCTTCCGATCCAGGTTCGTTACGAGCCGCATAACCCAGCCAATAGCATCGTCGTTGCCGAGAGTTGGAGCGGTCTGCGCCTGGGTTCCGCGCATCCACACCCGGATTCGAACGCTCCAGCCAACCATCGCGGCTGAGGTCCTGTAGATGCAAACGGCCTACGGAGGCTACACTTAAATCATGCACATGGTCGCCACCCCGAACCGGAGGATGCAGCGAGTCCTGAAGGCTTCGATGGGGCTGACCTTCGCCTACGTGCTGGCAACCTTCATCTTCGGCCTGCGAGCACATTCACTGGCCCTGATCTCCGAGGCTGGCCACAACCTCAGCGACTTGCTGGCGATTGTCCTCTCCTACGTCGCGGTGTACTTCCAGGGTCGCCCTGCCACCGATACGAAGACCTTCGGATACCAGAGAGCCGGCGTTCTGGCCGCATTCGTCAATGCCGCCACTCTTGTGGTTCTCTCGGTCTGGATCGCCATTACCGCCATCGAGCGGTTGCATGCTCCGGTTGAGGTTCAGCCCAAGATAATGATGGAGGTCGCGGTTGCCGGCGTTCTGATGAATGGAACTGTAGCGGCGCTGCTGTGGAAGTTCTCGAGCGATGTCAACATCCGCAGCGTCTTCCTGCATATGCTGGGCGACACGCTTTCGACGGCCGCAGTCATCGTCGGGGGCGCTTTCATCCTCTTTTCCGGGCTGAGCTGGGTGGATCCGGCGCTCTCGCTACTGATTGCCGCAATGATTCTCTGGAGCTCCATCGGCATCCTGCGCGAGACATTGAACATTCTTCTGGAAGGAACGCCGCGCAATATGCAGCTCGGCTCTGTTCGCGATGCGATGGAGACGGTTCCGGGCGTGCTTGACGTGCATGATCTGCATATATGGAGCCTCGGGGCTCAGTCGCATGCCCTGGCCAGCCATGTCCGGATCTCCGAGATGCCTGCCTCGGAGTGCTCGAGTATCCTCAAAGAGATCAACTCCCGGCTGCACGACCGCTTCCACATCACACACACGACGATCCAGTTTGAAACCTCAGGTTGCGAGACAACGCACGGTTGCAGCTCGCCCCCAGAGCCCGAAGCGGTGGGAGCGCACGGACACTCTCACTGAGTTCCTTTGCCTATATTCATGCCTTGAGCAGGCGCGAGGTTGTTTCAGTGGTGGGTTCAAAGAACTGCCAGCGCTAGAGCGACTCCACTACAGCCGCCTTTGTCGGGCGATGCAGAACGTATTTGCGCAGCGACATGATCGGCAGCTCGATCGTATAGCGGGTGATTAAGGTGACCACAATCGTTATGGCTAATACGACTGCGATGCGTAGGAAATAGCCCGCGAGATCGTTGGGCTGCAGCGGGCCGCGCACTTTGTCATAGGCGTCCCGAATGAACAGGTGCACCATGTACAGCGCGTAGCTGATCAAGCCGAAAAACGTCAGGACTCGCGAGCGCAGCAGGCCGAGCCATCGGCGACCGGTAAAGGCGACCGATATACCCACAAACCCTCCGCACAAGAGCGTGATTCCGGCCGCTTCCGTTGCGGCATGAAACGCGATACTCCTGCTGCTGGTAGGAATCCACAGGGAGAGCAAAAATAACGCTACGCCCGTTCCCAGCAGCCCGAGCAGGAATCCACGTTTCGCTGCCAACCCCTGACCGACGCTCTGGCAGCGCTCCAGCATGCAGGCCAGCAGAGCTCCCAGGGCGAGCCCGTCGCAGCGAAGGTAGGTGTGCCAGTAGTTATGGTGGCCGTAGATGGCGAACACGTACCGCAATACGATCACTACGCAGATGATCGCAAAAGCCCAATGCCGTAGCGTGGCCAGCGAGCGGCGACGAACAACCGTCGGCCACAGGACATAGAACTGCTCTTCAATCGCCAGGGTCCAGAATGGCCCGATCGCCTGCACGTGAAAGACGTTGGCGAAGTTTGCCACAAAGAGGGCGCACAACAGGATGAACCGCTGCGAACCTGGAATGAAGATAAGGATTCCTATAGCGACGAATGCATAGAGCGGAAAAATTCGAAGCGCACGCTTCCAGTAAAAATCCTTGTAGTAGTCGGGACTCTTCCGGTCTCGAATCAGCAGAGACGTTATAAGGAAGCCGGACAGCACGAAAAAGACATCGACTCCCGAGTCCCAGTAGCTGGTCACGGAATATAAGCCACGGACAAAGCCGTTGGTCCATCCGGAGATATTAAATTCGGTGAAGCACATGTGATGGAAGAACACCATCAGGGCCGCAATGCCACGAATCCCATCGAGCTCCGGCAGGTGGCCCAGCCGCGGGAGAGGTCGATCCGTCGCGGTCTCCGGAAGTAGCTGCTCCGTGTCGTGGCTCAATCGGTTTGAACCATCCTGTCTCGCATTCTCTGTCCTTTTGAGTTGAGGGGAACGTGGATTCATGACGCTGACGAGCGGGGATACGGGCAGCCCTGCTTAAAGTGTACCAACCCATGATCTTTCGAATGTAAACGTCCCTTATCCTCTGTTTGTACAGGAGTTGTGTTTCGAACTCTGCAATCCCCTAAAGAAGAGGCATACGGCGGCTTATTTCAGCGCGATTTCTCCAGGTCTCTAAAAATCCTTCAGGGGGGAGCGAAGAGATTCTTTATAAAAACAGAAAAGACCGCGTTGAGAACGCGGTCTTCTGTCATAAAAAACGTAAAGGGATTTCTACCGCGCAGCAGCAGGTTCGCTGATCTCCGCGACACGCTTTTCGAGCGTCTTCTCCAGCTCTTCAAGAGCCTTCGAGAAGCCTTCGATGCCTTCTTTCAGTTTGTCGCTGGCCATACGATCGGCAGCATGCATCTTGTCGAAGATCTCTTTGTCCATGGGGATCTTCTCGATCTTCAAGTCCTTGGCCTTTGCCGGATCCAGCTTGCGCTCGAGCGTGCCCTGCGCGGCCTCGAGCTCGCCCAGCAGCTTGGGAGCGATGGTCAGAAGATCGCAGCCTGCCAATTCGATAATCTCGCCGGTATTGCGGAAGCTTGCGCCCATGACCACGGTCTTGTAGCCAAAGTGTTTGTAGTAGTTGTAGATGGTGGTCACCGACTTTACGCCGGGATCGTCTGCGCCGGTGTAGTCCTTGCCGGTGTCCTTCTTGTACCAGTCCAGGATGCGTCCAACGAACGGCGAGATCAGGGTGACCTTGGCCTCAGCCGAGGCGACCGCCTGGTGGATTCCGAACAGGAGGGTCATGTTGCAGTGGATGCCCTCCTTCTCGAGGATCTCGGCGGCCTTGATGCCTTCCCATGTGGAAGCGAGCTTGATCAGAACGCGCTCACGGGAGATTCCGGCCTTCTCGTACTGCGCGATGATGTCGCGGGCGGTCGCGATGGACTTCTCCGTGTCGTAAGAGAGACGGGCATCGACCTCGGTCGAGACGCGGCCGGGAACGATCTCGAGAATCTTGCGGCCGAAGGCCACGGCGAGCGACTTGAAGGCGAGTGCAGCAACTTCCTTATCAGAAGCGCTGGAGCCGGCATCCTTGCGCGCCTGCTGCAAAACGTCGTCCACGATGGGCTGGTATTCCGGCATGCCTGCGGCAGCCTGGATGAGCGATGGGTTCGTGGTCGAATCCGTCGGCTTGAACTGTTTGATGGCATTGATATCGCCGGTATCAGAGACCACGGTCGTCATGCTACGAAGTTGTTCGAGAATTGTCGCCATTTTGTGCGCTCCTTCGCTGCTTAGTTTGATTTTATCAAGGCCGGAGGCGTTGTGCGCGGTCTTCCGGGAGGGAAGGCCGCCTCTCCGGCGACTGCAGATTATTGCAAAAGCGGGGTTTACTCCGTTGTAACAATGTTTTGCAGCATTCCCAGCCCGGAGATCTCCACCTCAACCGTGTCCCCGGCCTGCATTGGACCCACCCCAGAGGGTGTTCCTGTAGGAATGAGATCGCCTGGTTCGAGCGTGGTGAACGCCGTGATGTATCGCAGAAGGAAGTCGATGGGGAAGATCAGGTCCGCCGTCGAACCGTGCTGCTTGGTCTCGCCGTTCAAACGCGTCGTTATGGTAACAGGGCTACCGTGCAATGGATCGATCTCGCCCGGTCCCTGGAGGACCACAAAGGGGCCCACCGGGCAGAAGGTGTCCCATCCCTTGCCTCGAGTCCATTGCCCATCAGATTTTTGAATATCGCGAGCGGTTACGTCGTTCACGATGGTGTAGCCGCGAATGTACTGGCTCACATCTTCGTCAGGACCGATGTTGCGGCAGCGGCGGTCAATGACGATGGCAAGCTCGCCTTCGTAGTCCACCCGTTTTGAGAGTGCCGGAATCTGGACCTGCTTGCCGGGCGCAAGCAGCGAGGACGGTGGCTTCAGAAACAGCAAGGGTTCCTTGGGAACCTCGTTGCCGAGCTCGGCGGCGTGTTCACGATAATTGCGCCCCACGCACACGATCTTTGAAGGAGTCACCGGCGGCAGCAGCGGAAGTTCCTTCAGCGGCGCAGCCATAAATGCCTCTGTTGACGTCTGCTCTACCGAGGCGAGCCGTGCGGCCAGATCTTCCTGCGGGGCCACCATTGGCCGCACCGCCCATAAGACACCGTCCTGCTCCTCAACAAACGCATATCCGGCGATTCCGGAAGGGGAGAGATATTTGCAGTACTTCATTGTCGTTGCCTTCCTTTTCTGCCTAGTGTGCCTTCACGGTTTCTGTCACCTCGCTCGACGGAGAACTTTCGTTTCCGCTGACATCGACCGCGGTGACACGGTAAATATAAGTGCTTCCCGAGATAGCTTTCGTATCCGAGAAGGCCGGCCCCAGCACGGGCTTTGCGGTCAGGCGCTCGAAGCCGAAGGAGCCCTCGCGCCGATAGACGTTATATCCGGCAACGTCGGCCTCAGTATTGGCCTGCCACGACAGGTCGATGACCGCAGCGTTGCCTTCCGTGCCCGGAACGACAGCGAGACCGGTAGGGGCGGCCGGAGCGAAGCGATCTGTCATCTCCACGGTGACAGGCGAGGAGACTTCTCCTCGCAGCTCGAATTTGTTTCCGGAGAGTTCGACCGTTCGAATGCGCTGGGCGCGGTAGAGATAACGCTGGCCGCGAACCGCAGTGAGGTCCAGGGTTCCGCCAGGATCCTTCGCAGGCATCTCGTCTCTTGCGGATCGCAATCGCACATCCACCGGTTGATCGTCAGGCAGGGCGACGGCGGACTTCTTCGAAGCCTTCGCGGGCGGAACCGAAAGCAGGGTTCGGTCAAGCTCGATCAGCGAGGGCGAATCCAGCCGCTGCCACTCGATCATCGCTCCGCTGCGCGTCGCCGCGGCCCGCAATCCTTCGACTGGTGGAGGCGCTTCACCTGCAGGGACTAGCGCCGCGCGAGAGATCCCCGCCGAGCGTCCCTGCGGGTTCAGAATGCGGATACGATATCCCAACAGAGCCACAGGATCTGCGGCCAATCCTGGGGGAAGGGGCTCTTTGGCTTCGGTCACACCAGGCTTCACAACAAGGTGAGTAACGACCTCACAGCCGGGCGCATTCTGGGCCGCCGGTGCGCGGCTCCCTTTTGGCGCTGCCTTCGCCGACTCCGTCTTCGGATGAGGGTCGCGGCAGATCTCGGCCGTCATCGGCGAGGGCACGTTGAAGCCATCCGTCGTGTGAGCAGGCGAGGTCCAATGCAGATGGACTTCGCCTCCGACGCGCTCTGCCGTCAGGTCCGTGACCACCTCGGGCAGGTGGAGCGAAGGCGGCCTTGGAGGTCCGGGACTTGCGCACGAAGCCAGCAACAAAGCGAACACAGAGGCCGCCCATGCGGCGAAGAGGCGCTGTCTGCGGCCCATGGAAAGAGGGTGAGGCGGGACGTGCATCGGTCTCCAGCCTAGCATTTTCAAAGCCGGCGAGACGATTGCCCGGCAGGCGAATGTAAATTGGCAGCATGTCCCTCGTATTGCGTGAGGCTGTCTTTGAAGACGCAACAGCAATCGCTGCCATCTACCGTTCCTATGTCTTGTCCAGCGCCGCCACCATGGAGCTTGAGCCTCCTGACGAAGCGGAGATGCGCCGCCGCGTGGCGGACGTACGCCAGCGCGGCCTTCCCTTCCTGGTTGCCGAAGAGGCGGGCGAGGTCGTTGGATATGGCTACGCCACCCCCTTCCGTCCTCGTCCCGGATACCGCTTCACCGTGGAAGACACCATTTACCTTCGCGCGGACTGCGCGGGACGAGGATTCGGCAGACGCCTGTTACAGGCGGTGATGGAGGCCTGTCGCCGGGCGGAGTACAAGCAGATGATTGCGGTCATCGGCGGCGACAACCCTTCATCGATTGCCCTGCATCGCGCTCTCGGCTTCTCGCTGGTTGGGGTGCTGCGGGAGACGGGATGGAAGTTCGACCGGCCCCAGGACATCACCCTGATGCAGCGCGAGCTTTCTTCATGAAGCAGCCAATCATGAAGATTGGCCTGTTTTTTACTATCTGACCAATAACTTTTGCGTAGTCACGAACTTTGCGCGAGAATGCCTCCTAGTCTGTTTGCGGAAAGGATGTGAGGCAGATGGTTTTCTCAGTGCTCCTGCTCTGCTTTCTGATCGGTTGCGTAGCCGGTCTGCGCTCCATGATGGCTCCTGCGATTGTCTGCGCCGCGGCCTACCTGGGCTGGATTCATCTGTACGGAACTCCGCTGGCGTTTATGAATTCGATGATTACGCTGTCGGTCTTTACACTGTTTGCGATCGGCGAGTTAATTGCGGATAAGCTTCCGAAGACTCCTGCGCGAACCTCTGCCGTCGGGCTGTCTGCGCGTTTGCTTATGGGCGCACTATGCGGCGCGGCTCTGGCCGCAAGCGGAGGGAAGAACCTCATCGCAGGCACCGTGCTGGGTGCCGCGGGAGGAGTCGCAGGAGCCTTTGCTGGATACCACATCCGTCATGGCCTGGTGACCCAGATGCGGGTGCCGGACTTTGTTATCGCCGTCGTCGAAGACCTACTGGCGATCTCGGGTGGCTTGTTTGTGGCCTCGAGGATGTAAAGAGGTAAAGTGCGTGGAGGCTTCTTACCGATGCTGAAGCAGTTTGGACGTGTGTTCCGTGCGACGGTCATGCTGATCTTCCTGCTTCCGGCTTTGGGCAATGCCCAGGCCGTCCTGGCTTCCACTCCGCCTATGGGTTGGAACAGCTGGGACTCCTATGGGCTGACGATCGATGAGAGTCAGTTTCGCGCCAATGTCGACGTGCTGGCCAAGAGGCTGAAGCCCGCCGGCTACCGATATGCCGTCGTCGATGAGGGATGGTATCTGACGAATCCCCAAAAAGCGAAGACGGACGCCTTTGACTATCGCATGGATGCTCACGGGCGTTACGAACCTGCGCTGAACCGCTTCGCAAGTGCAACGGGAGTGGCGGGCTTCAAACCGGTGAGCGACTATGTCCACGCACAGGGGCTGAAGTTTGGCATCCACATCATTCGCGGCATTCCGAAGAAGGCGGTAGAACAGAACCTGCCTGTGGCAGACAGCGCCTTTCGCGCGGTCGATGTAGCGGATACGAGCGACACCTGTCCATGGAATCCGGACAACTTCGGCGTTAAGGACACCCCCGCAGGACAGGCCTGGTACGACTCGCTGCTGCGGCAGTATGCGGCATGGGGCGTGGACTACATCAAGGTAGACTGCATAGCCTCGCATCCTTACAAAGGCGATGAGATCCGAATGATTCACCGGGCAATTGCGAAGACGGGACACGCCATGGTGCTGAGTCTTTCACCGGGGCCCGCGCCACTGGACAAGAGCGCCGAGGTGGCGGAAAACGCGCAGCTCTGGCGCATCTCCGACGATATATGGGACCGGTGGGAAAGGCCGGAGAACGAGCGGTTCCCTCAAGGAGTGAAGAATCAGTTTGCGGTGATCGCAAGCTGGGTTCCGCACGTGAAGCCGGGGAACTGGCCGGACGCAGACATGCTTCCGCTGGGCACTCTGGGGCCTGTACCGGGATCGGGAGAGCCGCGCAAGACCAGGCTGACGCAGGATGAGCAGAAGACCCTGATGACGTTGTGGTCGATCTCGCGGTCGCCTTTATTCATTGGGGCGAATCTGACGGAGCTGGATGACGAGACGGCTTCGTTGCTGACGAATCAGGATGTGCTGAAGATGAATCAGCAGGGGCACGACCAAAAGCTGGCAGGACAGAATGACGCTTTGGTGACATGGACTTCAAAGGGAGAGGATGGCCGTGAGTATCTTGCGTTGTTCAACACGGGCGACGAGCCGCTGAAGATTGTGGCTCCTTTAAGCCGGTTCGGCTTCACGGCCAAGGCTTATACCGCACGCGATATCTGGGACAGCAGACCTCTAGGCAAAATCGCAAATGCCGAGGGAACGATAGCTCCGCACGGCGTGATGTTGCTGGAGCTGAAGCGATGAGAGCCTTTTGAAACTTTACGTCTCGCCGCCGGTCTCTGACCGGTGGGCTTCTGCTTTTACGCACATTTTGATTCGTCAGCGAAGGGGCGAAAACGATAGCGGGTGCAGAAGGATGTTGCTGATGTTGGCAACGATCTGAGAGTCCTTCAGTTCAGGCGGAGAGCTGAGTTTCTTCCACTCCGGGTCGGAACCGAAGGCCTTCCAGAGTTTCTCCCGCCCATCGAGATTGTCGAAAGAGAGCATGTAGGTGATGTTTGGCTGGCGTGAGCCGATGATGGATTCACCAATGAAGACGGGGCGCATGCCGATGCGCTGGAAGATGCCGATCTCGCCGCCGTCGAACATTGCAGCCTTCTTCTGCCGTGCGACCATCGATTGCGACTGATAGGTTCGCAGCTCAAAGACGCGCGACGGACGGCTCGCGGCGTCTGTGGGAATCACAGGTTGCGGCATTACGGCAAGGCTGTGAAAGAGGCTGCTCTCCATCGTAACGAAGGGCATTCCCGATCCGGCGCGGAGCGATTGGGACGCCTGCGTGTACGCACTGTCGGTGCCGAGCTTCTCAAGTACATCCTGCATTGCTCCCATCGAGGCGTATTGCACGATGGTGAAGAGCGAGGGTCCATCGGGACCGATCAGGTTTGAGAAGGCGGCAACAGGCTTCGCGCCCGCCCGCGTTAGTGCGGGAAAGAGGCCCTGCTCAAGATAGTCGGAGACCCGCTTTGCCTGATCCTCGTCGCTATTGTGAAGGCGCCATGTTGTGAGCTCGAGAAATGACCTTGCCGTATCAGCAGCATTGGCTGCATTGGAGAGGAGAGCGGACATCGCTGCGGCACCTGTAATCCATTGACGTCGATCCATTTTTACTACGGTAGCAGAGTGGCAGGAGATTCGGCGTATCGGTTGCTTCGGCTGTAGCTTCGCCTTACTATCGCCTCAATGGACTTTCCGAAGAACAGGACGAAGATCGATCTCAACCAGGGATCGAAGTCGGACGCCGAACGCCTGGTGTCGGCGGGACGCGTGGATGACGATGCGACCTTCGAACTGAAGCTGCGGCCGACACGGCTGGCGGAGTTCATCGGCCAGACGAAGGCGAAGGAACAGCTGGCGATTGCGCTGGAGGCTGCAAGATCGCGAGGCGAGGCGTTGGACCATGTGCTTCTCTTCGGACCTCCGGGGCTGGGAAAGACGACGCTTGCGACCATTATTGCGAACGAGCTCAGTGTCGGCTTTCAACAGACGAGTGGGCCCGCGCTGCAGATCCAGGGCGACCTTACGGCGATCCTGACCAATGTGCGCGAGAGGCAGGTGCTGTTTCTCGACGAGATCCACAGGCTGCAGCCGGTGCTTGAGGAAAAGCTGTACACGGCGCTCGAGGACTACAAGCTGGACATCATGATCGGCCAGGGTCCGGCGGCCCGTACTCACGTGATGGAGATCAAGCCGTTCACTTTTGTGGCGGCGACCACGCGGCCCGGGCTGCTGTCTTCTCCGCTGCGCTCGCGCTTCGGAATTCTGCTGCGGCTGGAGTTCTACACCGACGACGAGCTGCGGTACGTGGTCGAACGCTCCGCCGAGGTGTTGGGCGTCCCAATCGACCAGGACGGAGCCGCGGAGATTGCGATGCGCTCGCGGGGAACGCCGCGCATTGCCAACCGCCTGTTGCGTCGCGTTCGCGACTATGCGCAGGTACGAGCGGCGGGAAAGATCGACCGCGAGACGGCGCAGAAGGCACTTGAGCTGCTGGAGGTAGACGCGCATGGCTTCGACGAGCTCGACCGCCGGCTACTGCGGACGATCATCGAGAAGTACGACGGCGGTCCTGTAGGGTTGAACACGCTGGCTGCCGCCCTGGCTGAGGAGCAGGATGCGCTCGAAGAGGTCTATGAACCATTCCTGATCCAGATCGGCTTCCTCGATCGCACACCTCGCGGACGGGTTGCGACCCGGCTGGCGTATGAGCATCTCGGGATCGAGATGCCGCGGAAGCTGAGCCTGTTCTAGCCCCCACCTCCCTGTTTTTGTCTAAAGTCTTCCATCCATGTAACTTAAGTCCGGACCAAAGTCTAAAGTGGCGCATACCTCTTTACTCCGCCTGGTGAGAATGGGACTTTCGATTCGTTCGCAAAAGGCCGATTCGCTCCTCATTTAAGTTTAATCGATCGGATACAACTAATCGGCAGCGATAACACTCTTATCTGCAGCAACTTACGCAGCTGCAGGGTTGACACCATCCTGCTCCTTCCGAGAGTGCGCGGCGGAAAGGGAACTCGCATCAAAACTTTCGTGTGAGAATACAAGGTTTTTGATTGAGAAGGTGTGGTCTTGAGGCTATTCTGTGCCCGGTGGCTTCTGTTGTAGGGATCCCCAAATATGGATTACACGACGTCCTGTATTTTTTTTCTTGTTTCCCTTGGTCTGTTCACAGTGGTTCTCTTCTCCCTGGCGCTGGTTGATCGCAGCGTGATCGGGGCTCGGTGGCTGGCCGCCTCAACGCTCTTGGATTTCACAAAGACGATGCTGCAGGGGCTGGACGGGTACGCGTCCAGACTGGTTACCGTCTGCATCGCCAACGAAGTGAATATCCTTTCCTTTGCCATGATGTACATGGGGCTGCGGTGGTTTGTGGTTCGCAAGCCGTTCCGTGGTCGTGTGGGTCCGGCACTGATCGCGGCTACGATGGTGCTCTATCTGGTGATGTTCCTCGAACGATTGCGGCTTTGGTCCTTTACGGTCGCCGTATTGCCGGTACTGATCCTGTGTGGCGTTCTGGCGTGGACGCTCTCTCGGCAGACGAACGATCGCTTCCATGTTCCAGCGCGCCTGACGGCGGCATTGCTGACCGTTCACGTGATTGCCGTCACTTATCGGTGCCTGTTGTCGTTACGTGGGATTTCAGGCGCGACAGCGGACTCGCCCTGGTCGGACCCAAGATGGATGTACTCGATGCTGGCCGTCATGCTGGTGGCCTACTGCATGTTGCTGATGTATGTGTTATTTACCGTAATGGAGATGCATTCCAGCGTAGCGCATGCGGCCGGGGTAGACGCTCTGACGGGAGCCGTGAACCGCAGGGCTCTGATGAAGCATGCGAATCGCGAGGTAGCCAGGAGCGAGCGGATGGAACGACCGCTGGCGATTGTCGCGATCGATCTCGACAACTTCAAGCGGGTGAACGATACCCATGGCCACGGAGGTGGAGACGTGGCCCTGTGCGCATTCGTCGACCTAATCAAGGAGCATCTGCGGAGCAGCGACATCGTAGCTCGCACCGGCGGGGAGGAGTTTGTCCTGGTGTTGCCGGGGATGGACGCTGCAGGCGCAGCCAGAACGGCAGAAGGACTACGGCTCAGCCTGGAGCGGATGCGCGTTCACTACGATGGCAGGATGATCGTCATGACCGCGAGCGCCGGTATCGCCGAAAGACAGACCGAAGACTCTTTCGTGACGATGCTAAAGCGCGCGGATACTCTGCTCTATCGAGCGAAGGCTGCGGGAAGGAACTGCGTGATGCTGGACGAGCAGCCGGTTCAGCATGCCAAGCCTATATTGGTGGAGCGGTTTGGGCCGGTGCCCGCGCGTCCGACGCCAATCGCGCGAGCTTTGACCGGCGATAACCGATCCAGGTAGATCATCCACGATCGCGATAAGGTGCGACGTCCGGGATAGACGAGCTAACTCAAAAGGGCCGCGAGGCTGCCGTTGACCGCCTTCAGCTTCCCTTCAGCCGCAGCACGATCGATCGAGAGCTTCTGCATGGCGATGGCAACCTTCGCGCTGCCCGCCTCTTCGAGAAGCTTTGCGGCGGTTGCGCGGTCAACTCCGGCGGCTTCCGCGATGATGCGTTGGGCGCGATCGACGAGCTTTTCGTTGGTGGCCTGCATGTTGACCATCAGGTTGCCGTAAACGGCTCCGGTACGGATCATCACTCCTGTGGAGAGCATGTTCAGCACGAGCTTGGTCGCTGTCCCTGCCTTGAGCCGCGTGGAGCCGGTGACAACCTCAGGACCGGTGACCGCTGCGATGGCGATGTCGGCGATTGCGGCCATCTGCGAGTCAGCCACGCAGGTGAGCGACACGGTGAGCAGGCCGAGCTTCTTTGCCTGCTCCATCGCTCCGATGACGAAAGGGGTGCGGCCGCTGGCAGCAATGCCGACCAGAGTATCGGGAACACCATCTTTGCCGAAGCCTGCCGCCATCAGATCGGCTGCTCCCTGTTCGCGGGAGTCCTCAGATTTTTCGCTCGACTTGCGCAGCGCGGAGTCGCCGCCCGCGATGAGTCCCTGCACCAGCGTGGGTGGAACCGAGAAGGTCGGCGGGCACTCGCTTGCATCCAGCACGCCCAGTCGTCCGCTGGTTCCGGCACCGATGTAGAAGAGGCGTCCGCCCTTTGCGAAGCGCGCGGCGATCTCGTCGATGGCGCGCGCGATCTGCGGAAGCTGTGTGGCAACGGCCAGCGGCACGGCCTGGTCTTCCTGATTGATGACCGTGACCATCTCGAGTGTGGAGAGCTGGTCGATATGCGTGGTGCGCGGGTTGCGGGCTTCGGTGGAGAGTGCGGCGAGATTCAGGTCGTTCATCACCTTCCATGATAGGCCGAGATCGTGCTTTCGAAGCTTCAGACCGGGCGATCTGCCGGTCCTTTGCCGGCGAAGATAGCCATGCCAAGGCAGGCGGCGATCAGGAGTTCAACGATGACTGGCGGTGCGAAAAAATAGGCCTGCGAGTTGATGGCAAAGGCAAGGTAGCCGAGGAGAAAGACTGCGAGGATAGGGCGCAGGTCGGCGTTGCTTGAGCGGGCGATGTTACCGAGCAACCAGAAGACGACGGCCCCGATGGTGAGGAAGATGGTGATGCCCAGGCCCATGCCGCGGTAGAACTCCCACATGCTGCGGGTAAGTCCCATCACAGGAAAGGTGGTGGCCTTCATGGCATCGACGGCAGTCTGCTGCGCGCCCGGCGCGGGGGCGCCGTAGACTCCGCCGATGGTGTGGGTGATGGAGTGAAAGAGGGTCAGGATGGAGGCGGCGCGAAGCCAGGGCGTAGGTCTCATGCTGAGGTTTCCCTCGTCGTTGCTTTGAGGCCGGCAGCTTTGGCAAACTCTTCCAGAGTGCGACCCCATGCATCGGGACCGTCGAGGATTTCGCGGAGCTGCTGGTAGCCTTCGCCGTGGCGTTCGAGGCCGGAGTGGGTGAGCTCGACGAGCGTAGCGGAAGGACCTTCGGGGGTGAAGCGCAGCTCGACGTCGCTTGCGGTGGCGAGATCGGGGTCGTACTTCCAGTTGGGGCCGATGTGCCAGGAGAGGGTGACGCGATGGGGAGGATCCCAGGCACGGACGAAGCCCCAGAGTCCCTCGACACCGTTGGCGTCGCGCTCGTACCAGCGGCCTCCGATGCGAGGTTCGATGATGATGGACTGGAAGGGCTCGGCACCCATGTGATGGTCAGGCGGCCACCAGGTCTCCATCTGCTCGACGAAGACGGAGAAGGCGCGCTCGATGGGCGCGGAGACGCGAATGCTTTTACGGACGACGGTGCTTTCTGCCAGTTCCGGCATTTTTTTGTTCCCCTTTTTTTTCTTTCGGCAAAGTCGGGTCCTGCGATGCGGCGATCTCGAAGGCGCGGAGGGCGCGGGTCCAGACCTGGTCGAAGTGAGCGCGGAGACGCGCTACGCCTTCCGGATCGAGCTGATAAAGGCGACGGGTTCCGGCCTTGCTGTCGAGAACGAGGCCGGCTTCCTTCAGCACACGGAGGTGCTGCGAGACGGCGGGTCGGCTGACGGGCATTGTGGCTGCGAGTTCATGGACGGCCAGCGGACCGTGGGTGAGGCGATCGAAGATGGCCATGCGGGTAGCATCCGCGAGGGCGTCCAGGCCGGCTTGTAGGTAAGCGTCCACTTACGGTAAGTGATAGCTTACCGATGCTCGCCATGTCAAGAGATTCTTCCTGGAAAAACGGCTAAGGCGCGACCTCTCCTGCCGGAGCAGGCGCGGAGGCGGAGTTGGAGGGTGGCAGCGGTTTGGTGAGGTCGACATCCGCGGTTCCGATGCGGCCGGTGGCGGCTACGCGAACGACGAAGCGGACGCGAGTGGCCTTGGGATCCTGGGCGAGAAGATAGTGAATCTCTAGGGAGCGCTCGAGACGGCCGGTGGGAGGAACGTCTCCGGTGGCATTTGCGCGGATGACCTTCGCATCGCGCTTCAGCTCTTTGTTCTTTTTATCGAACGTGGAGGCGACGAGGATGACCTCGGTGCGGCGGGGCTCGGTGTCGGTTGCGTAAGTCCAGGCCAGACCTTTGCCATCGACGTGAATGTTGAAGGTGTCGGGCTTGTCGGGAGAGCGGCGTACGGAGATTGGCACACCGTCATAGACCATGGTGCTGCTGTCGGCAGAGATGAGGTCGCTGACGAGCCGGCGGGAGGGGTTCACCGGGTTGACGCGACCGGGACCGTATTGCAGGTAGTAGCCCTCTCGGGTGGTGACGGTCAGTCCAGGACGGTCGACGGTGACCTTGATGCGGCGAAACTTCTGCAAGTCACGGGAGTCGTTGGTGGGCCGGTAGGTGAGAGTGTAGAAGCTGGAGCCGTCGCGGATGGCTGTGCCGATCTGAGCGTCGACGTCGTTGCGGCCGTAGAGGGCGCGTCCACCCGTAGCCGTGGCGAGTTTCGCGAACTGATAGTTGCCACCGAAGGGGTCGGTAAAGGCAGCGTCGGAGCCGTATGTCTGCTGGTTCACCTGGAGCCCGGCGGGATCGACGGTATAGAGGGTGATGCGGGCGTCGCGCAGCGTGTTTACGCAGTCCTGTACGGCATTGTTGACTCGCTGTTCGGTGTCGACGGGGAAGTTGGCCATGTTGAGGTTGGGGAATCCGCGGCCGATCCAGATCATGTTCTTGTGTCCGGGGTGACCGACGGTGGCCTGGGCGACACGCCGCAGGGTCATGAAGGCGGTACCGTAGCGCTCGGCCAGCCAGCTGTACTGCTGGGCCTGCCAGGGGTAGGCGGACAAGTGATGGTCGAGCGCGGAGATCAGATCGTCCTTGTTCTGCGTGTAGTCGTGCACCACAGTGAAGTTCTGCAGGTTGACGGCAATGAGCATGGTGGGGGTGGAAAGTTTGCCGGGCTGGCGCTCGAGGAACTTCTTGAGAGAGTAGCGGGCGAAGGCCATGTCCTCGAAGCGGGTGTTGAACTCGTCGAGCAGGATGATGTTGACGGGGGCGCGCGGTGCGAGGGCATCGAGAGCGGAGGTGGAATCGATGTTGAGGTCGGGAGCGGTAACGTGGGCGCCGGCGACCTCGAAGTTCAGCACCGTCTGGGGCTCGTTGGATTCGGTGACGTGGAAGTCGTCGCGCTTGAGGTCAGTGATGACATTGCCCTTGGCGTCGGTGACGACCATATCCAGGATGACGATGCGGGCGTTGCGAGTGATGGTGTAGGTCCCATTGGCATCGCGTGTGGGCTGGGCGCCGTGCGGGGGCGCGGCGGGCTGTTGGGCGGGGCAGGATACGGCAGCAAGGAAGGTCAAAAGTACGGCAAAGAGCGAAGCTTTCATAAGCGATCCTCAGGGTACTTCGGACAGCACGTTCTGAGGTAAACCCAGGGGGGCGAGGCAAGTTTCGTGCAGAATCATAAAGGGTTAATGAATTTTAGAGGCGTGCCGGCGAAGAGGGAGGGATTGCGGGGCGGTTTTCTGCATCCTAAGATGGCAAGAGCTCTCCGGAATTCTTCGACGCGCGGATTGCGCGGAAAAATCACCGAATCCATGAATTTTAGACGCTACGCCATCGCCGCAGCCGTTCTCGCAGTTGTGTCCTTCCTTGTCTGGGTCGTATGGCCTTCGCATCCTTCGCCGGAGAATGGGCCGTCTGGAAGCGGCGGTGGCAGCTCCAAAACCGCAGCGGGAGATGAAGGCTCACCGCAGGCAGGCGCGAGCGAGCCGACGACGGTGTACGCGCACAATCTCGAGCTGCGCAAGGGTCCGCAGTTCCGGGTATACGTGCGCTGGCTTCGTGGCGAGATGATTCCGACGAGCCCACGCCGGGTGCCGTCGCTGGACGATGAAGAGTCGTTCGTCTTCCATATCGACCGCGGGTTGATTCACGCGAACCTGGGCGATATCGAAAACTATCTGAACTCGAATATGGCGCCGAAGTCTCCGCTCAAAAACATGAAGCTGACGGGCGAAGGGCAGCAGATGAAGCTTTCGGGAACGATGCACAAGTTCCTGGTCCCGCTGCCGGTGGAGGTGCTGGGAACTCTGTCGCCGGCAACGAACGGACGCGTGCATCTGCAGGTAACGAAGATCAACGTGCTGAAGGTTCCGGTGAAGGGATTGCTGGGCGGCTTCAAGGTGGAGATCGACGATATTGTTGGCAAGGAGCCGGCAACGGGGGTCGAGGTGAAGGATAACGATATCTATCTCGACACGACGAGGCTGCTGCCTCCGCCGCATATTCAGGGGCAGATCTCAAGCATTACGATCGGGCGTCCGGATGTGGCGGTGACCTATGGAAGCACCGAACTGGACGACGAGGCGAAGCTGGCGAAGTGGCACAACTTTCTAAGGCTGCGTGGCGGGTCGGTAGGGATGGGCAAGCTGACGATGCACGATGCGGACCTGACGCTGATCGATGCCTCCGACGACACCTGGTTCGATCTTGACCTTGCCAACTACCAGGAGCAGTTGGTGAAGGGCTACAGCAGGATGACTCCGGAGAAGGGGCTGGAGATGTTCATGCCGGATGTGGGCAAGGGAATGCCGCCGGGGTCGGTTTCACTGGACACGCTGCGGGACAAGAAGAAGCCTCTGCCGAACCCTGCCATCGTGAAGTAATCCTGTCTTCAGGGAAGGATGACGCAGGGTCCGTCTGCGGTCTCGTGCTTGACGGCTTGCAGGGCATCGTTGGCCTGGTCGAGCGAGAAGATGCGGACGCGCGGACGGATCCCGATTTTCTGCGCGAGATCGAGGAAGTCGCGGGCATCCTCGCGGGTCATGTTGGCGACGGAGCGGATCTGTCGCTCACCCCAGAGCAGCTTGTCGTAGTCGAAGGCGGGCATCTGGTCCAGATGGATGGCATTAATAGCGACGACGCCTCCCTTGCGCAGGCTGGAGAGCGCGGCGACGACCACTGCCCCAGACGGAGCGAAGGTGACGGCGCGATCGAGCGCGACTGGAGGCTTGTCGTTCTCGGAGCCGACCCAGGTTGCACCGAGATCGGAGGCCTGCATGCGATGCTGCTCGCCGCGGGTGGAGACGTAGACTTCGCACCCCCAACGCCTAAGCACTTCGATGGCGAGCGAGGCCGAGGCTCCAAAGCCGAAGAGTCCGACCCTCTCGCCCGGCTGAGTTCCGGCCACCCGAAGGCTGCGGAAGCCGATGATTCCAGCGCAGAGCAGAGGTGCGAGAAACTGTGGCTCGATGTCCGCGGGCAGCGGAAAAGCAAAATCGCTGCGGACGAGCGCATACTCCGCGTAGCCGCCGTCGATGCTGTAGCCGGTAAAGGCAATCGCGTCGCAGAGGTTCTCTTCTCCTCGCTTGCAGAAGGGGCAGGTGCCATCGGTACCTCCGATCCAAGAGACTCCGGCGCGTGAGCCCAACGGCAACTCAGCCGTTGCTCCATCGATGACTTCGCCGACGATCTGGTGGCCGGGAATGAGCGGGTCGCGGAGGGTTGGGAGGTCGTGCTCGAAGATATGCAGATCGGTCCGGCAGACTCCGCAGGCAAGAACGCGAAGCAGGGTGTGGCCGGGGGTAAGGACGGGGCGCGGAACGTCCTGGATCGAGAGGGCTGGGGCGAAGCTGCAGAGGACGGCGGCTTTCATCGGGATTGCTCCTGCTTCGATGTTCGCGTCACGTACGCCTAATAGATGCGGTTCGAGCTCCACTCGATTGCTACCACCCAAGCGAAGAGGCCGCATGAATAGGCACCCGGTTTTATGGGGCGATCTCCTCGATGCCAATCACAACATCAGCAGGATTTCAGGCGTTGATCGTCCAGATATCTTCTAAAACGAGGAAAAGAAAAAGGTCCCTTGGGAGGACCTTTTCTTCAGATTCTATGCAAGTTTCGGGAGTCTGACGGATTACATGCCGGAGTTGTCATGCTCGAGCTGCGCCTGATATCCCTTTTCGAAGCTGTCGCGGTAACCGTCTTTGGCCGCACCCTTCACCGGGGGATTCTTGTAGAGATGCGACGACTTGGCGTCGATCTTACGCTTGGCTGCCTTGTCGAGCTTGGCTGCTTCGATTCCGTCACGAAAGCCCTGCTGGCCCTGTTCGGTACCGGCTGGAGGCGTGTTCCAGTCCTGGGCCTGCGCCGGGGTGTTCTGGTTCTGGGAGTTCTGGGCGTGCGCAAAAAACGGGGCGCCGCTCATAAGGACCACTGCCATCAGTGGCGTTGCAATGCGATTAAGCTTCATACTTCCCTCGCGGCCAGGATCCCGGTCGAATAAAGAATCCCAAGGGGTACGTCAAGGTACGCCCTTTCGTCAGGCCGCCCTATAAGATACAGAGAATGCAGCGAGGGTTGCAAATATATTTCGTATTACAGCGCTATTTTCGCGCTCAATGAAGCGTATTTGCTCCATCCAACGTTACGAATCGGTTACATATTGGTGTGGCCGGAGCGCATTTCCTCATTAAACGACGGCTTAATGAACTGCAGCGCGGCGGCCAGCTCCTGCTCGTATCCTTCGCGATGTCCCATCAGGGCCTCGGCCGGGGTTCCGAATTCGGTATCGGCGGAAAGGAGAATGACTCCTTCGTGGGCTACCGAAGCGGCAGTCTGCTTCAACTCCTCGACGGTCGTATTGAGATACTGGGCATCGCGCGGATCGGTGAGCCATACCGGCTCGCCGCCGCCGAGAACGCCGGACAGCCAGAAGACCTTGGCTGCCAGAAATTCCTGGCGCTGCGCGTCGGTGGTGTCGTTGAAGATAAACTTCTTCTGCTTAGCACTGTAGTAACGAGTGGTGACGGGGACTGGCTGACGATTGCCGCTCTTCACCAACTCGAGTTGTCCCTGGTCCATCGTCTTGCGAACGGCGTTGTAGATGAAGCTCTCGGCGAAAGGCTGCTCGAGCGCGGCGACGACTTCGGCGAAGGTGACGGTCAAAGACGCTGCTACCTTGGCGTGCAGAATGCTTTCGTTGCCGTCCTCTAAACGGGTTTCGCCGTGGACGATGCTGGTATCGGCGCCCGAGGTTGAAGGATGGAAGGGCCACTCAAATTTGCCGAAGCTCAGGGGAATGCCGTGCAGGGTCAGATAACAGTCCGGACGCGGATTCCTGAGGCGGGTGGCGGCCTCCTTGAGATAGCTTTCCACGACGCCCTTCAAGGCAGGTCCGCTGAAGTCGAACGCCGAGCTGAGCTCGAGCGTCTGGGTTTTAGAAGGATTGGAGGCCAGGCCGAAGGTAAAACGCGAGGTCGGGCCGCCGGAGAAGTCCTTGCCCTCCTGCTGTTCGATCACGACCAGACCAGCTGCCTTTGCCGCTGCCTCTACCTGTCCCGCCAATACCGTCTGTGCTCCTGTGCTCATTGCCTGCCGTCCTGATTCAAGTTTTTCCGCAACCTGTTTATTTTACCCGTTGGGGTCGGCCAGCGCGGATTTTGAATTGCCTCAGGAACTTAGCGGGTAGTGGCTGCAGCGGCGATAAGGGCGTCGAGCGCCGAACTCTGTGTTCCCGCGTCCGGCTCACCCGGCGGTCCCGACCACACCACACCGAAGGTGTTGTTGGCGGTGCGGCTCTTCGTCCAGATGGCATCCGCATTTACGGCAAACGCTCGGATGGACTGCGGATCGGGATCGAGTGCACTCAGGTCGCGCAAGTTGCGCAGGAGGATGCCCTTGAACTGGATTCCGTCGGCGCTACATTTGGGCTCGCAGGGCTCGTGGAGGATGCCCGTCTTATCGCTGTCGGCACTTCCGCCGGTCTTCGACCATTCGGCCAAGGCTCCGATGAGCACGCCCTGGTTGTAGGTCCAGACGGTCTTCTGGTTGTTATGGCATGCACCGCTAGCCTTGTCGATGACGAGGCCGTCGTTGACGAGGTGGTCGCCGTTGATCATGCCGGTCGAGTGGAACCACTGCCACTCCTTCGCGGCCCAGTCGCCGTATGTCTGGCCCTCGGCCGTGGAGATGCGCGTTGCAAGGTGCGCGGCGACCGAGAAGAAGAGCTCATTGGCGATAGCGTTCTTGTAGTTGCGATCCTTGCTCCACCAGATTCCGCCGCCGCAAGTCTGGTCCCAGCCTCCAGCCATGTCATCGAAGATGGACTGGGCCATGGTGAGATAGCGCGGGTTATGCGTCAGGTCGTAGGCGTCGATCCATGCCAGGGCCCACCATCCTTCGTCGTCGTAGTACTTGTTCAGAAAGCCGGGGAAGCCGGTTCTCTCCTTCTTCGCGTCGGTGCGCTTCTCAGTGGGGATGGTGATCTGCGCCTGTTTATAGGTGCTGGCCAGCACACCGACATACTGCTTTGAGCCGCTCACCCGCATGAAGTCGGTAAGCGCGGTGATCGCGTTGGCGGAGTTCCACCAGCCGGTTGTCTTGTAGAGGCCGACGGGGGATTCGTACCACTGCTGCATAGCCTTGACGCCTAGCTCAGCCCGGTGGCGAGCCTCCTGTGACGATGTGGTGGATGTCGGCTGCTGCGCGAAGCAGGCCATCGCGGAGGCGAGACAGAGAAGCGGCGAGAGGAATCGACGCAGAATCATCTCTCCGTTGTACCAACTAAAGTTCAAACGGACGAATTTCACTCGACTTGCGCCTACGATATCGACGTGAGAGTGTTTGAGGCATGGGACGTAAGAAATTGTGGGTCATTGGAGGAGCGGTCGCATCTTGTCCAATGATCTTGATCGCATCCTTCCTGATTGCTAACAAGTTCTACATGCGATTCATATTCAAAGGCGAGATCAGTGATTTCGCTCCGGGAGATTCATTCGGAGTCATTTTGTATACGTTTTTGTTTACGTTTCTGCTTTTAATTCCGGTTCTTCTGGGATGGTGGTTGCTTTATCGCCGTATTTCAGATTAGCTGCGTTACACAGCTTTATTGCGCTGTAACCACGAGCGACGAGAATCCACTCCATGTTCAAAAATCTGATTGCACTTCTTCTCCTGGGAGTTCTGCCCATCTCTGCTCAGACGATCCTGGTTCACGCGCACCGTGGCGGACGCGCGTCGCGGCCCGAAAATACGATCCCCGCCTTCGAGTTTGCGATTGAGCACAAAGTGGATGCGCTGGAGCTGGACCTAGCGGTGACGAAGGATAATGTGCTGGTCGTCTCGCACTCGCCTTATCTCACCCAGGTGGAGGCGAAGGACGCTTTCATGAAGTCCGTGCTGGCTAACGAGCGTCACTGCATGGGTCCGGCGCTGCCTGCGGGAACCCTGATTCATTCACTCACGCTTGCGGAGCTGAAGCAGTACGACTGCGGCGCGACGACGCTGGCAGCGTTTCCGCACCAGGTCGCTGTTCCGCATACGACGATCCCGACGTTTGAAGAGGTTCTCGATCTTGCCCCGAAGGGAACGTTCGACTTCAACGTCGAAACCAAGATCTTCATCAATCATCCCGAGATCACGCCCTCGCCCGAAGTCTTCGTGCAGATGATCGACGAGGCGGTGCGGAGGCATCATCTGGAGTCGCGCGTGATCTTGCAGAGCTTTGACTTCAGAACGCTGCAGGCGATGAAGAAGATCGATCCGAAGATTCGGCTGTCGGCGCTCTTTGGGCAGGCGAAGTACGACACGTTCATGGGAATCACGGATCCTGACAAGAGTTTCGTACACATTGCCAAGATCTCGGGCGCGGGTATCCTGAGTCCGGACGAGAGCCTAGCCACTCCGGCAGAGGTCGCGGCAGCGCACGGTGCGGGTCTACAAGTAATCCCTTACACGGTGAACACGGAAGAGGGTTGGAAGAAGATGGCCGAGGCCCATGTTGACGCCGTGATTACGGATGATCCTGCCGGGTTGCTGGACTGGTTGCGCGCGCAGACTCCGCCACTGCATCCCTAGGACGAGCTGACGTTGCACATACGGATACGTGCCTGAACGCGTGCCATAATCCACACTGATTCCACAGGCGAGCGTGCGTAGAATCGCATTCACGCATGCTCCCCTCCACACTTACTCGCAGATCTGCTCTCTTCGCTCTTGCCGCTGTCGCCACCAGTCCACGTGCCCTGCTTGCCGCGGGCTCAACAGACCTTACTGCCACTCTTGCGGAACTCGAAAAGAAGAGTAAAGGCCGGCTTGGCTGCGCCATTCTGCTGCCCTCCGGTGAGCGTGTGGCGCATCGTGCCGAGGAACGTTTCCCTATGTGCAGCACCTTCAAGTTTCTGGCAGCCTCTCTGATCCTGCAGCGCGTCGACCAGGGCAAAGAGCAGCTCGACCGTCGCGTGTCGTTCACAAAGAGCGATCTGGTGGCCTACTCGCCGGAGACGGAAAAGCATGTGGGCGGCAGCATGACTGTGGCCGAGCTTTCAAAAGCTGCGCTTACCCTCAGTGACAATACCGCCGCCAACCTGCTGCTGGCGAGCTTTGGGGGACCGCCCGCCATAACCGCCTTTGCTCGCTCTATCGGCGACAAGGTGACGCGGCTCGACCGCAACGAGACCTCTCTCAACGAGGGCACACCCGGGGACCCGCGTGACACGACAACGCCAAACGCTATGCTCGGCAATCTCCAGCGCGTGCTTTTCGGGGAGGTGCTCAAACCTTCCTCGCGCAGACAGCTTACGGAATGGATGCTCGCGAACACGACCGGGGCTGCCAAGTTCCGCATCGGTCTCCCCAGCGACTGGAAGGTTGCCGACAAGACCGGTGCCGGTGATCATGGCAGCAACAATGACATCGGCGTTCTCTGGCGGCCTAAAGGCAAACCGATCTTCATCGCCTCGTATCTCACTGAGACTACGATCTCTACCGATGAGCGCAATGCGATTCATGCCGAGATCGCCCGCGCCATCGCGGCAAATCTATCCGCTTAGTCGAGGTCGATTTGCAAAGGGGAACCGGCGCGCCTTGCAGGCGTCAGGCGATAGGCTGTGTCGTCGCAGTGCCGCAACGTGGACAGAAGCCTGCTCCAGCGGCGAGTCCAGCCCCGCAGGATGGACACGTGAGTCCGGCGACAACAGGCGGCTGATATCCAGAGGCATCGCTGGCACGAATCTGTCCGGCGATAAAGGCGGCCTGCATAGCGTTATAGGCGCGCACGCGTCCAGGCATGAAGAAGGCTTCGATGAATCCGAGGATTGCGGGAATGCCGGTCCAGCTGAAAAGAAGATAGAGAATGCCCAGGCCATTGCGGCGAAGGTAAAAGTGATGGATCCCGAAGTTGCCGAGGAAGATGGCAAGAAGGACTCCGACAACTTCGTCGCGGCGCGCCTGCTCGTATTCGGCGTAGAACCACGCACGCTGATGCTCCGTCATGGCGGCGGTATAAAGGGGATCGGTATAGTTCAATGCTGCCATACCTCCAATGCTGATAGAAGATACGTGGAAATCGATTAGCGAGTTCCGAGAGAATGCTTCTCTCTATTTCTCAACATCTTCAGTTCCTCAGCGAACGAATGATTCAGCTTTTGCGGACTGATGTACGACCCGATTGATCGCATTTATTCGGCGTACACGGACCAAGATGGTCGCGATTTACAAGGGTTTTCCTGTGGATTAGTGTGAATTTCACAAGCGAGTGTTGGCTTGCGCAGGCAACAGGTTTTGATCTCGAACACTCAAAGCATGCAGGAGGAGAGCAGCGATGGAACATATTCAGAATGGACAGTGTGGTCTTTGTACTCACTTTGGGGAGAGCCATTCTTCGGCCCCCGCGCTGATCACGATCATGAAGAGCCATGAGGCTCCTCTGAACATGGTGGATGAGTGCGGTCATCCGAAGCATGCCACTCTGCACCTGAAGGTAACGCCGATCAGCGGCTGCGATGGGTTTACGGCAGCTGCGCAGGCATAAAAGGTTCTTCGTTCGGAAAGAGAAAGGCCCGGGACACGTGTCTCGGGCTTTCCATTTTTAAGATTTCTTTTTTAGTACTGGGTTCTGATGAAGCTTTCTGGCGTGCCGTCTTCAGGATTGACGAAATGAACGTCTTCTGGAGGACGACGTGGCGTATCGATGGCCAGCACGGTGAAGGGCTGTTCGAGAAGCCTTGCAAGCGCGTGAACGGTGTTCTTCCTGAAGAAGACCAGTTCCCCGCGACCGATCTCTCGCGGTGGATTCCCGGCGATGACGATCTCAGCACGCCCTGAGAGTACGTAAAGATATTCGTCGCAGCTAGTGTGATAGTGCGCCGGGGCCGGCCGATGGACACGGAAGATGCGGCAGCTTGCCGCAGGCTCATCGGTGAGGCGGATATCGGTGAGCATGGTTTCGGCAGTCTCGGGCAGAGTCGCGGCGAGGGTGGCGATATCGAAGAATCTGCTTTCGGTCGGCATGATCGTGTTCGAAGTATAGATGGCTTATTTCGGAGCCGTCCGGTGCAGGGACGGGGATTTCGCTTCGTTCAACGAATGGCGTATTTGAGGTGGCCTTCGCGCCAGGGTACTGCGGTGCGCGCATTGAGGTCGAAGACGACGCGGCCAGCGCGAATGGTCATCTCGGGAACGATTCGTTCCGAGCCAGAGACCTTTCCGCCGGCAAGATCGGCGTAGCCAAAGTCGCCGTGATCGATGCGAAGGACGGCGATGTCGGCGACGGAGCCGATGGCAATCTGGCCAAGCTCGGGATGGCCAATCTCGGTGGCCGGGTTGGTGGTGGATTCGCGGATGACCTGGGGCAGGGGGACGCCCAGCGCAAGCATCTTGCTCATCACGTTGGGCATATTAAGCATGACGCCTGTAGCGGAGTCGACGTGGAGATCGGTCGAGATGGAATCGGGGAAGAACCTGCCCTTCACCATGGGCTCGGCGAGCGCAAAGTTGAAGGAGCCGCCGCCGTGGCCAACGTCAAACTTGATTCCGCGTTTGCGTGCCTCGAGCATGTAAGCGGCAGGCTTGCCCTCGGGGCTGAGCAGTGGGGCAGGCATACGGAAGACGTGAGTGCTGATGTCGCCCGGACGCAGCAGGGTGGAGATCATCTGCTGGTAAGACTTATTGTCGAACCATCCGAAGTCAACCATGACGGGAAGATGATTGCGGTTGCCCGCCTCGATGGCCTTCTGGACGGAGATGAAGTTGGGCTGCTGCCAGTGCGCGGTCTTGATGCCGACGATGATGTCCCGGTTCTGCTCGATGACCTTCGAGATCGCGTCGAGGTCCATATCGTGCTCGTTCTGCTCGGCGACATCGTCGTTGTTGGCCATACCAGCGCCCACGATGTTGAGGAAGGCGAAGATGCGCGTCTTGGACGTATCGATGACACGGTGGCGAAAGTCAGGAAAGTCGCGCCAGCCGGAGGAACCGGCATCGGCTATGGTCGTGACGCCATTGGGAGTGGCCATGACATCGGCAGGAACAGAGAGGTCGCCGTCGCCCCAGGCGTTATGACGAAGGCCGATGAAGACGTGCTCATGAATATCGACAAGGCCAGGTGTGAGGTAGAGCCCGGAGATGTCGACGGACTTCTTCGCCGTGCTGGCGGCAATGGAAGGCTCGATGGCAGCAATCTTGCCGTCGCGAATGGCCACATCGCGCCTGGCATCGACGTTATTTTTCGGATCGAGAACGTGGCCGTTGCGAAGGACGAGATCGTACTGCTGGGCATGCGCAGAGAGAGCGCAGATAAGAAGAGCGGCGGCCAGAATGCGGAGCATAGGTGGGAGTATAGCCAAAACCATTTGCCCCATGTGCTGGCCTGGCCATGAGTTATTCCTCTTTACTCCTCGCGGACGAAAGCATATGTTTCACGGCAGGGCTATTCTCAAAAAATTTTAGAGCGGCAGCGTGATCCGACCGATGATCGATCTGCAAGTAGATTCCCTGGCCTTTCGTAAAGCACTCCTTCAAAGTGAGCGACGGCGTATCTATGGCATAGCCGCGTTCCTGCTTGCCTTTGCCATCGCAATGGCAATTCGCATCGTCGTCTTTCGATCACAAATGAGCCCCTGGGGAGTGCTCATTCTGCTGTTGATCGTGGCATATGAACTGTGGATTCTGTCTCTGGTAACAAAGGCTCTAAAAACGGGTCGGGATCTTCCGCATGCACTGTGGATGTTTAGCATCGTCCTGGAGATAACAGCCCCTGCTCTGGGGGTTGCCTGTTTTTCCAGCCCGCGGTTGTTGGAGGAGTATCGGCCGATTGCCACTCCATGGGTACTCGCATTTTTTCCGCTGATCATGCTCTCCGTTCTACGTTTGAACCCGCGAATCTCTCAGATAGCTGGCTTTGCTGCGGCGATTGGGTATCTGGCGAGCGCCTACTATCTGGGTTGGCGTCCGAGCCTCGAAGACCTGGCTCAACACACCGCCGCGCAGACGGCAGTCGTTTTCTACGCATTGATTCTTCTGGCGAGCGGCTTTATCGCCGGTATGGTCAGCGACGAGATCAGAAAGCATGTGGGAGCAGCCCTTCACGAAGCTGAGATGCAGCGCCAACTCAAACAGGTCGAGCACGATCTGGAGGTCGCGAGATCGATTCAACAATCGCTACTACCCAGAACTCGACCAGCCATCAAAGGATTGGAGATCAGCGGATGGAATCTGCCCGCTGATGCTACGGGAGGCGATTACTTCGACTGGAAGAAGTTGCGAGACGGCCGGCTTGTCGTCACGGTGGCGGACGTAACCGGACATGGAATTGGTCCTGCGCTTCTTGCGTCCGTATGCCGCGCCTATGCGAGGTCCAGCTTCGACACGCATGACAATGTCGTGAAGGCTTTGCAGCATATCAATCAGTTTTTCTGTGAGGATATTACAGACGGCCGGTTCGCGACTTTTGTGGCCGCCGTATGCTCCGGGGAGATGGGCCGGGTGGAGCTGCTCTCTGCCGGACATGGTCCTCTGTTCGTATACTCATCGGCCAACGATTCCTTTCAAGGAATCGCAGCACAGTCTATTCCGTTGGGCCTTCTCCCTGAATTGAATTCGTCAGAACCCGTCATTCTGGATTTGAATCTCGGAGATATGGTGGTCCTGGCTACCGATGGATTCTTCGAATGGGAGAACAAAGACGAAGAGCAGTTCGGCGTCGAAAGATTAACCGAGGCCATTCGGTCGGCGCGGCATCTGCCGCCCGAAGAGATTATCGCCGAGGTGTATAACGCCGTGCGGAAATTTGCGAATGGCACAAAACAGATGGACGACCTGACTGCAGTGGTGATCAAACGTGTGAGCGGAGAGGGTGAGGTTCGCACAAGTGCTGGATCTAACGGCTAACCTCCATAGGACGACCAGGCATACAAGCTGCATGTACTGACCGGCCAAGATTCGGATCTCGGAATCGGCATACCCGCCCTGCCGTACAAGATTGACGGAACCTCCTCAGTCCCCAAAACCGCATCGTTGTATGTATGCTGTTTGGACCTTTATGAATCAGCGATCCGGATACCTGCAGACGAAGCCCCACTATGAGATTCTCGACGGCCTGCGCGGCGTGGCCGCAATGATGGTCGTCATCTTCCACACCTTTGAGGCATACGCCGAAGGAAGTCCCTTCAAGCAGAAGCTCAATCACGGCTACTTGGCGGTGGATTTCTTCTTCCTGCTTTCTGGCTTCGTGGTGGCCTATGCCTATGACGATCGCTGGAACCGGATGACACAGTGGGATTTCTATAAACGACGCCTGATACGGCTGCAGCCGATGGTGATTGCAGGCACCATCATCGGGGCGGCGCTGTTCTACTTCCAGAGCTGTCCGATGTTTTCGCTCGTAGCGACAACGCCGATGTGGAAGATGCTGTTGGTGATGCTGGTGGGCTTCACGCTGATTCCGCTGCTGCCGTCGATGGACATACGCGGGTGGCAGGAGATGCATCCGCTGGACGGACCGGCGTGGTCGCTGTTCTTTGAGTACATCGCCAATATCCTTTACGCAGTCTTTCTGCGCAAGCTCTCAAACAGAGTGCTTGCGGTGCTTGCCCTGATATGCGCGGGGCTGCTGGTTCACCTGACGGTGATGGGTCCAAGAGGCGATGTGATCGGCGGATGGTCGATCGACGTACCACAGCTCCACATCGGATTTGCGCGGATGCTGTATCCATTTATTGCGGGCATGCTGTTGATGCGGCTGGGCAAGCGGATTCATGTGCGCGGCTCCTTCCTATGGTGCAGCCTGCTGCTGATTGCAATCTTCTGTGTGCCGAGGATTGGCGGCCCGGAGCATCTATGGAGAAATGGGCTCTACGAATCGTTCGCGATCATCGTAATGTTTCCGATCGTGGTGGCAATGGGTGCAGGCGATAACGTCAAGGAGGGATTCGAGTACCGGCTGTGCAAGTTCTTCGGCGACATCTCGTACCCTCTGTACATCACGCACTATCCGCTGATCTATGTGTACACGGCATGGGTGACGCGGGATAAGATTCCGGCACCGAAGGGAGCCGTAATAGGGGTGCTGCTGTTTATTGTGGCTATAACGATTGCGTATGCCTGCCTGAAGCTTTATGACGAGCCGGTGCGCAAGTTGCTGAGTGCACGATATCTGAAAAGACGGACTCAGGAGGGACAGCCGGCGGTTTCGTTGTGAAGGATGAGATGGAGCATCCGGTGCATCGTTTGTACTGACCGCCCTACGTCGACAGGAAGCGTTGATGAGTTCGTTCGCTGTTCATCTGAGCATCGTATAACTCTTGTCAGACAGAATCGGATTCTACCCGGGCCCAGTATTGTGATTTGAAAAAAACGTGACGCAGTCTAGAGGAGGTTCTTATGGCGAAGATGCGTGCAGTGCAGGTTCCCAAGCCAGGCGGCGAGTGGGAGTTGGTGGAGCGGGAGATTCCGGAGCCAGGGCCCGGAAAAGTTCGGGTGAAAGTACAGGCGTGCGGAGTCTGCCACAGCGATTCTGTGACCAAGGATGGTTTGTTCCCGGGACTTCAGTATCCGCGGGTGCCGGGACATGAGATCGTCGGCGTCGTGGACAAGCTGGGTGAGGGTGCGAAGGGATGGAAGGTTGGCCAGCGCGTCGGCATTGGGTGGCACGGAGGCAACTGCGGGTATTGCCATAATTGCCGTCGCGGAAACTTCTTTGCGTGTACGAATGACCTGCAGACAACGGGCGTGACCTTCGATGGCGGATATGCGGAGTACGTCGTGGCTTCGGCGATAGGGCTGGCGGAGATTCCGGATGGATTGAGCGCCGTGGAAGCTGCTCCGCTGATGTGCGCTGGGCTGACAACGTTCAATTGCTTGAGAAATTCGGGTGCTCGACCTGGCGATGTAGTCGCGGTGCTGGGGCTGGGCGGGCTGGGGCATCTGGGCGTGCAGTACGCGGCGAAGATGGGAATGAGGACGGTGGCGATTGCGCGCGGCGCAGACAAGGGCGAGCTGGCGAAGAAGCTGGGCGCAGACGTGTTTATCGATAACCAGGCGCAGGACCCTTCGGCGGAGCTGCAGAAACTGGGCGGAGCGAATGTTGTGCTCGCAACAGTTACAAATGCGGACGCGATGGCGGCGGTCATGGGCGGACTAGCAGTAAAAGGGACATTCATGATTGTGGGCGCGGTGCCGAAGGCGGAGGTGCCGGCGCTCCAGATGGTGCTGCAGTCGCAGTCGGTACGGGGTTGGTACTCGGGAACATCGATCGATTCCGAAGACACATTGAACTTCAGCTTGCTCGAGGGAGTTCGATCGACGAACGAGATTTACAAGTTTTCCCAGTACAAGGAAGCGTACGAACGGATGATAACCGGGAAGGCACGGTTCCGCGCAGTGATGACGATGGAGTAAGTTTCTACCTTCCTGTCCGAGGAGCGTTGGATCGGCCAAATCTTAGAAAGACCGGTAGCAGATGGCCCCGATGATTTTTCGGGGCCATTGTCTTTGTGCCTCAAGAGAGATGCGCTGGATAACGATGTCCGTTTTTGCCGGTTCTATGTCGTGGCGGCCTCTTCGAAACAGATCTATTGTTCGATCAGTCAAGGAGGATTCCACCATGAACTCCCTTTATTCAACCAGTGCAAACCAGCAAATCGCGACAGTTTCTTTGGGCAACCGGTTCCGGTCCGGGCAGCTTACAGGAGTCTTTCCGAAGAGATCTTTCGGCGCCGAGACCAAGCGAGCTCTGCTTAGGCAAGTAGCCAGGATCGACGTCTGGTATCGCCAGCAGAAGAGACTCAGCTCAGAGGAGTTTTATCAATCGCACGTCAATGCGATCTTTCTGGCTTTGTACACCGAGATAATCGTCGGCGTTTTAGCCGGCATCGCGAGCATCTCCTTGTTCGGCATGTGGGCCGTAAGGTGAAGCTTCCAGCCTCGCCTAGCCTTCGAAGGTCTCGTGGTCGACAGCCGTCCTGCGGTCGAACACATAGCATCCACCCTGCCACCTGCTATCGTGCTTCGGCGTCTGCTCCAGATACTTCAGAATGCCGCCCTTCAGGTGGTAGACCTCTTCGAAGCCCTCTTGCAGCATGAAGGCTGAGGCCTTCTCACAGCGGATGCCTCCGGTGCAGAACATCGCCACTTTACGATGCTTCGCTGTGTCCAGGTTTTCGCGGACGTAAGTCACGAAGTCCGAGAACTTGTCGAGCTCCGGAGTGACGGCTCCCTCGAAGGTGCCTGTCTCGCTCTCGTAGGTATTGCGCGTGTCGAGCACGAGTACGTCCGGGTCGGAGATCAAGTCGTTCCACTGCTGCGGCTCAACATAGGTTCCCGGCCTCGTTGGATCGACCGCAACGTCACGGAAGGTGATGATCTCAGCCTTGGTCTTGAACTTCAGGCGCTTGAAGGGTGATTCTTCGGACGAAGAGAACTTGACCTCTGCGCGGTCCAGTCCAACGCGATCTGCCAGCAGCTGGAGGAGACGATCGACGGTTGCAGCGGACCCTGCCACAGTTCCGTTGATCCCCTCGCCGGCGATCAGCGTGGTGCCGAGAAGGTCGCTGTCGCCAAAGCTGGAGAGTAGTTCCTCTCTCAGAACAGCCGGTTCGGAGAGGCGAACGAATCGGTAGAAAGCTGCAATGGTGTAGGTCACGCTCGTTTCATCATAAATTGCCCACATGGAGCATTTCGGATTGACGGGATGAAGCGCAGATGAACGTGCCAGATGGAGGTACCCCTCCTCTATTTCTCGTAAAGTCTTTATTTTTCAACGCTTAGGGTCGGACTAAATCGCCAAAATATTGATTATGCTTGACTTAGGGACAAAATATTGAAAACAAGGCAGATATAAACCCCGGAGTTTTCCTGAGTCGGTTTCCTGATTTGTTTCCAGTATAGAGAATCAAGGAGAACTCATCGGCACTCTCGATCCTATTGGTTATGAAGGGATTGCGAGACTTTGGAGCTTGACAGAGAAGTTTGCCGTGTTTTTGGAGATTCCCAGTTCCAGAGTTTCGAGGAGATCCCCGTGGGTAGCGAATGGCCTAGCTGGTGGGTGAGCATGCTGACCTGACCGCGGTGGTGGGCCTCGTGGGCGATCATGTAGCAGAGCATCTGGGGGCCGGGATATCCGTTGGCTGCGCACCTTCGGATATCGGCACTGGCTGAGCGACAGCATGATAGACAATGCAGGTAACGCGAGGTTTGGCCGAAAGCTTACACGTTCTACGCGGGCGGTAGGGGGTATTGCGGCATCACGGTGCGCACCTCATCGGGAGTCAGCAGTCGTACCTCATGCTTCTCGAATATTTCCATCGTCTCCGTGAGGTCCGCGGTTGCGTAGGTAACGACATCCTTATCACTCGGAAATTCCATCCGCTCGGCCGGGGCATTCATCTTGTTCACGGCGTCGACGAACCCTCCCGGAGTGATAATTGCAATAACGTGGGTCTGCTCGGATTCAATAAGGAATGCATGGGGCGTTTGACGGGGAAGAAACACGAATTCTCCGGCTGTCACCGAGAACACTTCACCATCGACATACACCGTCATCTCACCCTCTAGAAGGTAGAAGACCTCATCTTCTCGCGTGTGCACATGGGGCGGTGGTTCGGTGCCCCGTTTGGTTTTGGCAACGATGATGTCAAAGGCTCCGTTATTATCAGCAGGCCCCGCCATCTGGCTGATAAGAATCCCCTTGTACCAGGTTGAATTCGGCAGTGCCGGCGATCTCTTGTAAGCTTTCACAGCGCTCGATGTTTTTCCCTTCATTTGTTCCTTTCCATGCGTGGCTCGGGTTGGGGGATGTCAATAAGAGCGCTACTCGGCGTGCAATTCCCGAAGTAAAACTAGTAGTTTCTACTGACGCCTTTATCATTGCCCCGCGGATATATATAACCCGCGTCCGCCGTTTTTATTCCAGTACACGATTGCGCAGCCCGTGATCGGAGCGTGTTGAGCGGCGTGGCCGATCATGCTGCAGATAGACGGCAAGGGCTTCGCCAACATCGGGCGGCAGCGGCAACTTGGACCACCTTCCACCCTTACCCCGAACTGTGATTTGGCCGAGTTCCCTCCCCAAAATCCTGTCACTCCAACACACACTTCTCATATCAATGTGGATACCGGAGAGGGGTAAGTTCCCAGATAAGCCAGCTAAATCGCCGAGTCACTCATCGACAAGTGAAAATCAAGTCAAGTTGCCGAATAGTCGCCTATTCGGACAGGTGACCTTGGCTCAACTGTTGCCAACAGAGCAATGCACTCATCGACAGGCTCAGAGCACTCTTCGCGCTGCTCTGAAGCGCAGCTCTTCGGAGCTGAATTCTCCGATCTCCATGTCTCGAAAGAAGACCCTGTAGAGCCCCGGTGTGATCAACTCGACGCCCAACTCTTCGAAGCGGAATACTTCGCTGATGAAGACTCTGTTCTGGTGCCAGCTGATGTCGCCGCTATTGTTGACTCGTCGCAGCAGGAGACCCTTTGGGTACCTGTACTCTGGCAACTTGCGGGGCAGTCGGATCGAACTGGGGATGTAGAGACTTGCAGGAACTTGATTGTTCAGGCCCTCAGGTAAAGTCGCCGTCGCGCTCCGCTGTAAACCCTTCACTCGAAAGCCACTCAGAGGAGAGGCAGTCGTGGCCATCTCTCAGCAATTCGAACCAGACGCCGCTCGGATCTTTGCCATCAACGAGGGCCTCAATCAACTTCTCATCGAGCATCTCCACCCGGACGTCTGGACCGCCAGGCCTCCCGGCAAGGTCCGCTCCATCGCGGCCATCTTCACCCACATGCATAACATTCGGGTGAAATGGATCCGTCTGACCCATGTCTCCGGTCTGTTTGTAACGCAAGTGCTAAGTACGCTCAGGTGCGGGGAGGGTTCTTTTTCTTGAATGCAGAGGTGTTCCTGCACATCAATGTCGGCCACTGTGCACCATTGTTGACCCCTGCACAAAGCTCTGGCCACTACGAAAGAGTGTGCAAAGTCTCATTCACTGGAGGCGTGCTGTGTCACGGTTGTCGTTTCGGTCTGGGCGATGTCCTGGTCGAATTCAGGGAGTAAGGTACGGTTTGCCGACAAACCGGGAGTTGACGCTCAATTAGTTCACAAAAGCGTCTTCCACCATCACAGTGAGTTCGGTCCGGACCTGGACAGAGTTTTCGTCCACCCGGAGAGGGAGGAAGCTGAACGACTTCGCTTTGTATGCTGCCATAAGGCCGCTTTGCTCTGTCGGAGGATCGATCGCCGAGGCTGACTGTACATGGCCGTCGACACCAACGACGATCTTGACGCGTACCGAAACCGACGGCCGGGCGTTTCCGGCCTGGAGGAGCTCGGGCGTAGTGAGCCTTTTCATCATATCGTCGCTAGACCTCTCAACCGTTGGAGCCTCGGAATAGATACTTCCGCTTGCCTTGCCACGTTGATCGAAATAAAAAGCTGCAAGCGCCGAGATCTTTGTCGGATGGGGATAATCAAGGGCCGCAGCTTTCAATAACAGTGTCTCCGCCTGCTTGTCGTAATCGAGCTGATGACGACGAAAAAACGGCCAACGTGACATGTAGTGGAGTTTCAGTCCCGTCAACGCAGCGATATTTGAGTCTTCCTCTGCCTCTCGGAATGCAAGCCGCGCAAAGCTTGATTGCTGTTCGCTGATATCCACACGGGTTATATTGAGCTCTGGCCCGGTACCCGCCACCCCGCTGATGGCATAGGAATAGAGGTCCGCCAGCCGTTTCGGAATGGTCGTGTCTTGTGGGGACAGAGTGCGGGCGTACTTCAGCCATCGGAGTGCTTGTTCCCGATCGGCGATGGAGAGAGCACGCCCAGCATTTGAGAGCACAGCGGGGTCAGTCGGTCTGCGTTTCACCTGCTTGTGCCACAGGGCTCTGATCTCGGCGTAGTCTGGGATGGCTTCTGTGCCGACGTCGAGCCCCTGATCCAGGTAATTCTCAAGATTAATACCGGGATCATGAGTAATAACCCATCGGATCAGGGCAATTCGATACGTCCGCAGATCGCTCAAGAGTAGGCGACGCGCATAGAAGTCGAGCATGCATTTCGCTCGCTCCAGATCGTCGGGATGCGCCGCAAAATACTTTGCCTGCGTCGAAGGTTTGATCTCAAGCGCGGCGCAGCGAAGATTGCCCTGGGCTAGTCCAGGGGTCGCAAACAAGAGAAACGAGAAGACGTTCGTCAGCGCTCTGTGCAATCCTTTGTTCTTTCTCATCGCGACATCGGTGCTCCTGGTGATTTAGACACCGGAACCCGACGAAATCGCTCATGGGATACCAGTTCCTCCCGAATAACGGGTAAACCGGAAGTTCTCCTTTCGTTTCTCGAATTGGTATTGATGAACGCGCTAGTGTCCGACAAAAGGTCCAACTCTAAGCTAGTTAGAAAGTCAGACACGGTTTAATAGTGGCCGATATTGGCTTCTGACGTGATCAGTACGTGAGCAAAATCCTCGTAAACAGAGTGTCAAAGTGGCCAACATAGATGTTCAGGATCAGAAGGTCTTCCGGAGGAAGTAGTTCGGATGAGTCAAGAGCTTCCGCCTTAGCCGCTTCCTTACCCAGCGAACAAACTCACCAGGGAACCTGGCTTGCGTAGAAGATGGGGCCCCCGGCTGCTTTGCAGGCAGTGAAGCGGAATGCTCTGCACTTTAATGACCTGTGGGGTATAGACTGAGGTACGATCGCGTTCGGCAGCGCTCGCTGCTGACGATCGGGTATGCTGCAGTTTATCCGCGCTTCAGAGAAAACAGGGACCATCTGATCCGCCGCAAAGAAGTATCGGAGGCATGTATGCGTTCTGAAGCCATTTTTCGTGCAAAAGAGACTCTCTCAAACCGGTATCAGCTGTGCCAGCTGGCGGCGAAGACCACGCGCCGGATGCATATTGCATCGAGAAACACACAGGACACGATCAACAGCGCGTTCCAGAAGATCGCTGCTGATTCATCCGCGGTGCCTGTCAAGCCTGTGGTCGTGTCGTAGCGGGGTTCCAGCCTGGCTTCCATGAGCAGTCGATTGTGGTGAGTTTAGCGATCCGGACCTTCAGCAGGCACGGACCGCTCCTTTTTCTTGGCGCACCGGCGCTCAGAGCATCAGCTTACCCTTGACACACGTTCGGATCGCTCCACCGACCCCATATTTTGGAACCATCCTGTCGTATGTGAATACGGCCCATCCGCCTCATGACTGCGCCCTGGCTCACGACATATTCTGGAGGCGCGATCCGGCTTTTGATAAGCCATTGTGCAAGTCCGGCATTCAGACTTCCGGTAACAGGGTCTTCGTGACCGACTCCTTCCGCACTGAAGGCGCGCACCTCAAATTGAGCAGCTGTTCCATCTTTCAAGGGATTGAATGCTGCAAAGGCTCCGACCTTCAGTCCTGCCAAGGTCGAATAGTTCGGACGGAGTGCAAGAACTTCCGTCCGGGAACGCAACATGACCGCAAGCCAGGGCGATCCGTTATCCACCCAGTTTGAGGCGGTGATTGCGTCAGGCGCCACGTTCAGGCCTTTGATTACCCTTGCCAGAATCTCAGGCTCGACCGGCCCACTACGAATCAGTTTTGGCGCCGCAAACGAGAGGCCCTCAGGCGTGACGCTCTTCCGATCTAGGCCAATCCCACATTCCTGCACGATCTCGCTGCCTTTTGCTACTCCACCGGAAGCTAACCAGACGTGACAGCTGCCCAGAGTAGGGTGGCCGGCAAAAGGCACTTCTCCCTCCCGGTTGAAGATGCGAACGCGATAGTCCGCAGCAGGTGATTTCGGTTTTACAAGAAAGGTTGTTTCACTAAGATTCGTCCAGTTTGCGAAAGCTGCCATCTGCTCATCGCTTAGCGCGTCGGCACGAATGACTACAGCGAGAGGATTGCCAAACAAAGGTTTGGATGAGAATACGTCAACTTGGTGGAAGTCGTACGCAGTGGCGCTGTTTGCCATCCCTTGTTCGTTGCTCTGTTCTGTCGCGAGCAGGGGTATGGCGGTCGCGGCTGTATTGGCTGCGGCGAAGTTGAGGAACTTGCGTCGATCAATCCACATGCTGGAGCACCCGAGATATGAGTTTCTATTTGTGTATGGGACAACCGCAACGATTAGTTTGCGCCGCTGGAGTCGCTGCCTGCCTTCGCTCCCGGAAGGCGCTTGCTGAGCAAGGCGATCTGGCCGGTGTGGTGCGCTTCATGCTCGCAGACGTGAAACCACTTACAGAGGTTGTTGGTTGGACCCCATCCCCAGCTTTTGTCGGCAGCGAGGAACCACGCATCATCCTTCTTGCGAAATTCGGCTAACGTTTTTTCGCGTACCTCGTGCAGAATGCTGACGTAGTAGTCGCGATCGTGACCCTTGATGGTGGCGCGGCCTGCGTCGCCGAGATTCATTGCGGGATCCCACTTCTTTTTGATGTCGGCGGACCAGGAGTCCCACTTCAGGCCGTCGAAGGTGTTCATCTGGTAGTAGGTCTCCGTCGCAGCAAGATGGAGCATGAGCGCGCCGATGGTGTTGGCGTTTTTGTCGAAGAGATAGTCCAGATCTGTCTGCTTGAGCGGGCCCGTGGCGGAAAGGACTCCGTTCCTCTCGCGCAGCCAGGTGAGCTGGGAGACGAAGGTTCCGATCTGTGGAGAGTAGCCGGGCAGCGGGCCAAGCATGTTTGGGGTGGCAGTCTCAGCAAGGGCACCTTGGGGAAGAGTTCCATAGCTGGCGGTAAGGGCGGCTGCGCCGGCAAAGACGAAGGTTCGACGCGTTGCCAATGGATTGGGGCTCGAAGAAGATCGGGGCATCACTGGTTTCCTCCGGACAGGACGTCGTTGTGCCGCTGAAATTCGGTGCGAGCCAGTCTACTGGAAAGCAGGGGACGTGGGGGGCGGTTCGGGCTTTCTCTATGGGCCGCCGCCGAAGTTCGAGGAGCGTAAGATCGTCTGCATGATACGCAAACGCTACTTGAAAGCGACAGCACTGAAGGGCGCAGCCATTGTTGGTGTGGCCATGGTGGGGACGGCGGTGGGAGCGATGGCCGTGGGTGCGATGGCTGTGGGTGCGTTGGCGATCGGTGCGCTCGGGATCGGCGCACTGCGGATGGGAACGGGAAGGATCGAGGAGCTGAGCATCGGCAAGCTTACGGTAGATGAGCTTGTCATTAAGAAGCGTGGCGAAGAGAGCTAAAAGCGGATGCCTCTAACAGTGAGGGCGGAGAAGACCGGGTTGAGGTTGTAGAGGCGGTTCGAACTTCACTCGAATGATCCCACTCCTGCGCTGCATGAATGGGGCACCCGATAGAAATCCTGAACGATATCTATGTACCGATCGCTGCATTACCTGCAATATTTGTTGGCGGAGGCCGGATTGATGAAACTGTACTTTGTTGTGGGAACGTTGTCGGTGGGGCTGGTGGCGGCTGCGCAGGAGAATCCTGCAGCGAAGATTACGGAGAACCATGCGGTAACGGAGGCCGATGGTACAGTGCGGGAGCAGCGTGTGATTCCGCTGCCGCAGTGGCTTAGTCCAGAGGCGAAGGCGTGGTTGAGCCGTCCGCTGGCGACGGATGCGAATGTGCCGCAGACGATTGAGCAGCGGCGAGCGATGCTGGATGCCTCGCAGGCGCGTCATCGTGATGAGTTGCTGAAGATGTTTCCGGTGACCGTCAAGAACAGCACGGTCGCAGGCGTTCCAGTGCGCGAGGTTGTGCCGGTGACGATCAAACATCAGGATCGTGTGCTGATCTGCCTGCATGGCGGCGGGTTCAATGCGGATTCGGGTTCGTACTCGGAGTCAATTCCTGTAGCAGGGCTGACGGGCGTGCGCGTGGTGAGCGTGTTGTACCGGATGGCGCCGGAGAATCCATTTCCCGCTGGAGTGGATGATGTGATTGCGGTGTACAAGGAGTTGCTGAAGACCTACAAGCCGAATCGCATCGGCATCTTCGGCAGCAGCGCGGGCGCTTACGCTGGAGGTGGCGGTGAAGATGAAGCAGTTGACGATGCCGATGCCTGCGGCGCTGGGTCCGTTCTCTTCGTCGGCGAGCATGGTGGAGGGCGGCGATTCACGGTCGTTGTACAACACGGATGGATGGCGCGGGTATGTGCCGGTTCAAGATGGAATGCAGAATCCGGAGTATGTGGGGAAGACGGACCGGCACGATCCGGTGTTGTCGCCGATCTATGCCGATCTGCACAATATGCCTCCTGCGCTCTTCATCACGAGCGAGCGTGATCTGCTGTTGAGTTCGACGAGTGAGTTGCATCGCGCATTTTTGCGGGCGGGGAGCCAGTCGCAGTTGATTGTGTTCGATAGCCTGCCGCATTGCTTCTGGAATAACAACCAGCTGCCGGAGTCGCGCGAGGCGTGGGGATATATGGCGGAGTTCTTTGATCGGGAGCTGGAGAGATGAGATCGGAGAAGAAAGAGAGACCGAGGCGAGGAAATGCCATCTAAGCGATTCTTTTTAAGAAGCTCTCAGACGGAGCTTAGCCTTCTCTATTTTTCGCTACCGTAAAGGGCTCCTGCATCACACGATTTCTCCCTGCCAGCTTTGCTGCGTACAACGCGCGATCTGAGCGGCGTAAGACGCTTTCGAGCGTATCGTTGGGCTGGAAGACGGCGATGCCGAAGCTGGCGGTAAATCCCAGGCAATGGCCGTTGGCCGAAACCTCCAGCGCTTCCATGGTGGCGCGAAGCCGTTCGGCGGTGGAAGCCGCGTTCTGGGCATTGGTCTCTGCAAGCAGCGCAACGAACTCCTCGCCCCCGAGCCTGGCAGCGACGTCGTAGCTGCGCATGGCGGCGGCAAGAGCTTTGGCGACCGAACAGAGGACGGCATCGCCGGTCTCATGTCCATATCGATCGTTGATGCTCTTGAAGTGATCGAGATCCATGGCCAGCACCGTCAGCGGAGTACCGTGGCGACGGCTGCGTTTGATCTCACGGAGAGCGTGCTCTTCGAGACCGCGGCGGTTGAGCAGACCGGTGAGAGAGTCGGTTCGCGCAAGCAACTCCTGGTTGGCATAGAGGCGGCTGGAGGTCATCCAGAAGTAGCCGATCGGGATTCCGACGATCAGAATGTAGAACCCCAGGAAGCCGAAGAGCTGCGAGACGGAGGCGATAAAGAAGTTTTGCGGTACGCCCCAGAAGAGAATCCCTATGCAGCGGATGACCGTCATGAGGCCGAAGACGACATAGAGCGCGGCGGTTGCTCTGCACGGGACCCGCACCGCCGGATCGGCGTAGCGGATCAGAATGTAGGCGGTCGCGGCGGCCACACCGGTTGTGACCAGGCTCATGAGCAGGGATCGTGCCACATAGCTGGGATGAAGATGCGTGTAATACGTCAGCCCTGCGAAGGTGGGCACGAGGAAGGGTACCTCGAGCCAGCCGGTTCGCAGGTCGGGCTTCAGAAAGGCGGCGAAACAGCGATGGACGAGCAGCAGAGTCGCAACCAGGAGGAAGTTCGAGAGCACCAGGACGAAGAAGTCCGGAAGATGGCCCTGCCGCATTCGCAAGACGGTGCTCAGGCAGCCGATAGCGTAGGCAATGGTGAGGAGGAAGAACTGCCGGAAGCGGCGATGATGGAAGGCGATTACAGCAAGTCCGGCGGTGCATCCGGCAAGCAAGAACACGTTGATGTACAGGATGGTGCGGACATCCATCGGAATCGAGCCCAACTGATTTTTTTTAGCGTGAGATCAGTATCTTCCCACGCAGAGAACGCAAAACGCAAGAATGAGATGTGAGAATTCAGGCGCCCCTGATCTGCTTCGGCCGAGAGAAATCGGGGGCTCGGTGTTTCCTCCAGATGTGAGGTAGGGCTCATTCGAAGGTGAACCTTTTTTTGTGCGAGTAAGATCGAGGGAATGATTCGCAGACGCAGGTTGAAGTCGGCAGCACGGACGTGTCGCGTGCCGGAGTCTAGGCGTGTGCGCGGCGGACCGGTTCGGGGTGTGGTGGCGCGGCTTGTTTGCTTCGTTGCGGCGGCGGCGATGCTCGTTTCTGTGGGCCATGCGTTCGCGCAGGACTTGAGTCTGAGTCCGACACGGCCCACGGTGGCGAATGGAGCGACGATTCAGGGCAAGGGCGTGCTGCAGGTGGAGGCGGGCTACGATGCCTATCCGCAGAGCGTGCCCGGCGATCAGCAGACGGTGGACACGCTGGTGACGTATGCCCCGCTGGATCGACTTCGACTGGACATGCTTTGGTCGGCCTTCAATCATCAGCAGGAGGATGAGGGCGTGACCAATGGGGTCGGCACGATGCAGATCGGCGGCAAGGTTGTGCTGAAGAAGGAAGACTATCATCGCGCTGCTCCCGGGTTTGCCTTGCAGTACGAAGCGGCGCTGCCGACGGCGTCGGAGCATGCGCTGCAGGGCTATGGGCAGCAGGCGACGCTGATGGTGAATCACCACTATGGCAAGGATGGCGACCTGGATGTGATCGCCAACGGCTCGGTGGTGCAGTCGGACTGCCAGACAAGGATGGGATGCAGCTATGGAGGGCAGCAGTCGTTTGCGGTGAGCTATCACGTGAATAAGCAGACGCGGCTGTATGCGGAGGTCTTCGGGCAGAATGTGTCGCAGTCGAACACGCCGCCGGGGACGTACGTGTTTGGCGGGTTCTATCGCCAGCTGGGCGAGGCGTTCGGGATCGATGGCGGGATGCGGTTTGGGGTGAGCGACCACGCTGCGAGTGTGGGTTCGACGATCGGACTGGTGTTTGGGCGGCGGCTGCGGGGAGATGCTGGGGGGAAGTGATGCCCCCTAAATACCTCAGGGGCTAAAGCACCTTCTTCTTCGAAGATCGTTCGGCACGGCTAAAGCTGGGAGGCGGTTCGAGCTGAAACTCGAGTGATCCCACTCATGCGACAAACACCCATGAATGCGACGCCTAGAAGCGAAGATAAGATGAACACAAATGACATGGAGGCTGCTTGATTTATTCAGTTGGAGCAAACCTAAAGGACCTAGAGCGAATTGATGCAGGAAACTTTATAAATCTGAACATCTGGGAACGGACACATATCCAAGAATGGATAAGAAAAAATCCTCAGATATTGGGAGAAGAGTTCCTAATCGTATCAATGGAGTTTGATCGATTTGTTAGCAGCTCTGACCGATTAGATCTATTAGCTCTGGACAGAGAGGGAAATCTGGTCGTTATTGAGCTTAAGAGGGATCCGCTTTCAGGATTCGCCGATCTCCAAGCACTTCGCTACGCAGCAATGGTCTCATCGATGACACTTGAAAAGCTCGCCCCCTACTATTTGGCATATCTAAAACGATATTGTGACCGCGAGGTCTCGATCACAGAGGCCACTAGCGAAATGCGGGCGTTCGTCGATGATGATGCATTTACTCAGTTATCTTCATCGCCGCGAATTGTCCTTTGCTCAGAGAATTTTTCTCAAGAAATCACCACGACAGTGCTATGGCTACGTCAGTCAAATATCGATATTCGTTGCGTTCAGATCATTCCTTACAAGCACAATGAAAGCATCCTCATAGTACCCAAGGTTTTGATCCCTTTGAATGAGGCAAAACAATATCTCATTGATATCAAGACCAAAGAAGTGAGCGTCGAGAATTCGATAAAGGCCCGCAAACGGAGAGCGATGCAGGTTATTCTCGAAAACAATCTGCTAAAGGAAGGAGACAGAATCTCGCTGCAGAATGCCTTGCCCACTTGGGTTAAATATGACGAGAACGATTCGCAGTTTCACGCCATTATCACAGGGAAAACCGGTATGAGTAATACCGTCAAATGGGAGCAAGATAATCAAGAGTATTCAATTTCAAATTTGACGTGGCGAATATTTACGGAACTTCATCCTCAGAAGAGGGAATACGGTGGATTAAGCGGGGCATGGCATTGGGTAGACGAGAGTGGGCGCTCGTTGTCACAAATTGCGGACGAGTTTTTAGGCCAGAGTCTAGCTACCGGTGCTTAATCAAAGCATCTTCTTCTGCTCTTGCAGATTGGTGTTGAGTTCCGAATGCGAGATTACACGCCAGTAAGATAAAGAGGCAGCGATTACTCGCGGCCTCTTCTATTTTTTGAATTGATGTTGTTAGTTAGACCTCTTTGACTCCATCCACGAACGCCTTCAGCTTGCGGCTGTGGCTGGGGTGGCGGAGTTTGCGTAAGGTCTTGGCTTCGATCTGGCGGATGCGTTTGTGGGCGACCTGGAAGGACTGGCCTACCAGTTCGAGGGCGTGCTTGGAGCCGTCTTCGAGGCTAAAGCGCATTTGAGGAGAATGGATTTCGAACCTCGCTCGAATGCCCACTCATGCGATGAGGCTGCATGAATGGGCACCCGGCGGTTCTATTGGGTTCCGTTCCTATTTGGGAGGATAGTTCTTCAGTAATTTCTCCATAGCTTTGCTTAAATTCTTTTCGTTCTTCTGCTGGTTCGAGCTTGGGTCCATCGTCTTGGTCGCACTTCCCGTCCAAACGAGCTGCTTCGTTGTTGGATCGTACATATCAAGCACGAGGGTTCCGACGTTGATGGTTGAGCTTGTGGCTGTCGCCATTCCGCCCCAACGGACGCCGCCCCCCATCCCATATCCGTTCCATTCCTTCTGCTTGTCGACAGCGACTTGGTAGCCCACATACATATCGGCTTTGTCGCCGTCGGTTTTCGTCAAACCTTTCGTGGCCAATTGTGCGTCCACAGCTTGTTTGATCTCTGCATCCACAATCTGATTCGGGTGAGAAGCGCCCTCGATGTTGATCCATTTGTAGGTGTGATATTTCGAAAAATCTGTTCCGGGCATGAAGTTGGATTTAACGTCCTGCGCTACGAGTGGCCCAGCCGCAAGCAAGAGTAGAGCAATAGCTAATCCTGATGAAAGGTACGTGTTCACTCGTCTCGATCGCATTTTCTACCTCCTGACTTTGAAAAAACGGACCCTGTGTGCGTTTCATCGACAAGCCAATGAAAACAGGTAAAGGTTTTAGCACAATGACGGGTCCGTGCGCTGCACGTCCGGGATACCCGGACCGAAGGCACGCTTGTGTTTGCCAAAAACACGAAAGGCCGCGATTGCTCGCGGCCTTTGATTTCATTGATTTGATGCTGGTTAGACCTCTTTGACTCCATCCACAAATGCTTTTAGCTTGCGGCTGCGGCTGGGGTGACGGAGCTTGCGGAGGGCCTTGGCTTCGATCTGGCGGATGCGCTCGCGGGTGACCTGGAAGGACTGGCCTACCTCTTCGAGGGTGTGTTCGCTTCCGTCTTCGAGGCCGAAGCGCATCTTGATGACGCGCTCTTCGCGCGGCGTCAGGGTGCGGAGGACCTGCGAGGTGTACTCCTTGAGGTTGACGCTGATGACCGCATCCGACGGCGAGACGGCCATGCGGTCTTCGATGAAGTCTCCGAGATGCGAGTCTTCCTCTTCTCCGATGGGGGTCTCGAGCGAGATGGGCTCCTGCGCGATCTTGAGGACCTTGCGGACCTTCGCGACGGGGATGTCCATGCGGCGGGCGATCTCTTCCGAAGACGCTTCGCGGCCAAGCTCCTGCACTAGCTGACGCGAGGTGCGGATGAGCTTGTTGATGGTCTCGATCATGTGCACCGGGATGCGAATGGTGCGAGCCTGGTCGGCGATGGCGCGGGTGATGGCCTGACGGATCCACCAGGTGGCGTAGGTCGAGAATTTGTAACCGCGACGGTACTCGAACTTGTCGACGGCCTTCATCAGGCCGATGTTGCCTTCCTGGATGAGGTCGAGGAACTGGAGGCCGCGGTTGGTGTACTTCTTCGCGATGGAGACGACGAGGCGAAGGTTGGCCTCGATGAGCTCGCGCTTGGCGCGCTCGGCGTCCATGTCGCCCTGGATCATCTCGCGCTGGGTGCGCTTGAGATCGGCGATGGAGATTCCGGCGTCCGCTTCGAGGTGTTCGAGGTCGGTGCGGCAGTTCTTCTGCTGGCGCTTGTACTCTTTGCGAAGCTCTTCGGACTTGGAGGCCTCGTGCTTGTTCTCAAGCGTCTTGATCTGGCGCTCGAGGGTGCGCATGGAGTCGACGGTCTTGTTGACCTTGTCGAGGAGGCGCTTCTTCTCGGAGTTGGTGTACTTCAGCTCGCGGACGACGCGATTGATGTACACGTGCTCGCGGCCGATGAGCCAGCGATGCTTGCGGGTGTCCTTGGCCTTGGCCTTGGCGTCCTTGCCCTGCGGCGCGGCGAGCTTCTCTTCGAGCCCGACGATCTTCTTCTGGTGCTTCAGAATGACATCGATGCGGCCGACGGTCTGCTTGACGCGGGCCTGCAGGATCTCTTCGGTGAGCTCTTCTTCGTCGAAGGTAACGACTTCCTTGATATTGCGGACGCCGCGACGGAGATCTTCGCCGAGAGCGGTGATCTCGCGAATGACGATCGGCGAACGCGAGATGGCTTTCATCACGCGGAGCTGTCCGCGCTCGATGCGCTTGGCGATTTCGACTTCGCCTTCGCGGGTGAGCAGCGGAACGGTTCCCATCTCACGCAGGTACATGCGGACGGGGTCGTTGGTCTTCTCCAGGGTTCCGGGAGAGAGGTCGAGCTCTACGTCTTCAGACTCTTCACCGGCTTCGGGTTCGTACTTGTCGCGGTCCCGGTCGAACTTGTCCCCGGAGAGTACATCGATCCCCTGGGTGTTGATGGTGGTAAGCAGATCGTCGAGATCGTCGGGGGAGGTGATGTCTCCAGGCAGAAGGTCGTTGACCTCGCCGTAGGTGAGATAGCCCTTTTCCTTCCCGGTCTCAATGAGCTTGTCTTCTATGTCGTCTTCGTACTTATCGATTTCTTCGGCCACGGGGGTGCGCGCTCCTGCAAAATATTCTTTTAGTGGGATGCCGCTCAGGCGGTTCGGTGATATCCGAGGCGGAGTTATCCCTGGGTTGTTTCGTAATGGGCAGGGAGCAGGTAGCGGTTTAGACCGCTTTGGCCAGCCGGATGACCTTCGGAGAGGTCAGGGCATTCAAGGGCACACTTCCCCAGCGAATCACAGGATACCACATAGTTTTAGACGGTTCAGGCCGAGAAAAGATTCGGCGGCGTGGTACGAAGAGGCTCGCCCTTGACGCCATTTTGGTGGCTGGGACATTTGCGATTGTGGATATCGGTGCCGTTTGAGCCGTAATCGTGGCCGCAGTGACTACAACGAAGGTGGTAGATGGTCTGGCCGGGAAAGCTCTCGGAGGGAAATCCGGTCCGGGAGACGACGATCTGGCCGTGTTTATTGCGATATCCGGGGTCGGTGGTCTTGTGTCGGGGCATCTGCGGGTCTAGAGAAGATTCTAGTGCCTTAGAGAGAGACCGCGTGGGAGGTGAACCATGCAGCTAACTCGTCTTCGGTCAGGGTGCCTTCGGCGAGATGGAGAAAGGTAAAGTACTTCTCTTCAGGAGAAGAGATGATTTTGAAACCATTGACGAGCAAGAAGGTTTCGGAGACGACAAGGGCCGTGCGCTTGTTTCCATCGATGAAGGGATGGTTGCGAGCGATGCCGAAGGCATAAGACGCCGCCAGGCGTGGCAGATCGCATGTCTCATCATAGACAAAGACGTTGTGCGGTTTGCCCAGGGCAGATTCCAGTAGACCCTCGTCCCGGATACCGTCGGAACCGCCATGTTCGGCCAGCTGACGGGAATGTGCGACGAGGACCTCCGGCTTGTTCATCCAAATCGGTTCGTTCACCTATTCGGCGAGCCTCTTGAGTACATCCCGGTTTTCACGCATGACACGTTCCATCGCATCGAGCTTGCGTGAGAACTCCGGGTCATAGGGGCTCAGCCGAACTCCATCCGGCGCTTCCGTGAGATAGAGGGTGTCGCCCTTTTCTACGTGAAGATGCCCGAGGACCTCCTTGGGAAGGACGATTCCTACAGAGTTCCCAATTGTTGTGATCTTTACAGCTGTAACTGCCATCGCGTGACACTCCCCACTTTCATTATAACCTAAGTTATAACGTAACCCTAGCTCTCCATCTGCGGACGGGAACGGCGGTAGCGGGCCATCAGGGCCGCGGGTCTCAGAGACTCAGGGTAATGCACCATGCTGGACATAAAAGCCGGGAAGGTGTCATGGGAGAGCTCGAGCGATGCTGGAAGAACGTACATGTTCATCACCATCTCCGAGACCAGCAGGGACGCCGCCGCCCAGTACAGACCGAAGTATTTGGCCATGAAATAGGTCAGCACGACCGTAATGCTGGTTCCGAAGAGATACCAGGCAGCCAGACGCTGATGTCTATTAATGGCCGTCAGCAGGGTGGAACTGGTCGACCAAAGCGCGTTCGCAACCACGACAGCGAGCAGGATGCCGAGGAGCCCGGGGCTTGGCGGCACATGACCTCCGGTCCAGCGATGAAGGAACCAGGGGCCAAAGCTCATCATGACCGCCGCGATGCCAAGTCCCAGGAACAATCCCAGCTGGCAGGCGCGCCGGTGAAGGGTGCGGGTAAGCCCTATATCGTTGCTGCCAAAGGAGGTCGAGAGCTCCGGCCAGAAGGTGTTGTTGACCATCTGGACCATCTGAAGGGCCACTCGGGAGACCGTGCGGGCGGTTCCGAAGACGACGACCGCGACCGGACCGAGGGCGTAGCCGACCGCCATCAGCGTTCCCTGCAGATTGAGGGAGTTGCCGATGGGGAAGGCCATAAAGGCGAAAGCAGGCCCGCTGAGCCGGCGTATCTCGGAAAACGTGGCGTACTTCCATCCAAAACGGATCCACGGGATGTCGCGACGCACCATAATGCCGAGAACGATCGTAATGAGGACGTTAGCGCAGGCGAAGACGAGCGCCGTCACCTTGGCTCCTCCTCCCAGGCATACCGGAATCAGCATCACCGCAAAAGAGACCAGGGAAAAGACGCTCTTCATGAACGAACCGTAGGAATACCGGCCAATGCAGCGATAGGCGGATTGCAGCAGGGTCTCAAGCTGGCCCAGCAAAACCGAGCAGCCGAGGTAAAAGAGGATCCACTTAGCATCGCTCTCGCCGATGGCGTGCAGTTTGAGCAGGCGCCCGGCGGGAAGAAAGTACAGAATGCCGATGAGAAGGGCCAGGCAGCCCGCGCAGATAAAGGTGATGAACCACCAGCAGCTCTGAAAGACGCGAAGGGCTCCATCGCGATCGCCTCGCGCGGTCATCATCGTCATCTCGTTGCCTGCGACGTTTCCGAAGCCGATGCTGCTGACGTTGAGATACGAAGGAAGGGCGATGACGATCATCCACTCGCCGTAGAGAGAAACACTCCAGTAGTGCAGGAATACGGGAACCTGGACCAGCTGGATGATGGTGTTCGCGAGCTTGCTGATCCAGTTGGTGAGGAAACCGAAGAATAGCCTTCGTCTGGTAGAAGTGTCCATGTTTTCTGAGCTCAGCCTAACTGCGCCGGGAAACGTCCCGCATCCATCGATGTTGCTTGCGGGTGGGCACGATTGGAGAAGTAAATGGTCGCCTGAGGGTATTTCGCCCGATGGACGAAGATTCCCAGGGAGGAGGTCAAAGGCTTGGCCATTGCTATTGATTGTAACAAGCGGTTGTTAAGAGAGTGTCAGTGCTCGCGAAGGCGGCGGTCGAGCTGCATCCTCTCCTGAATCAACGTTGTGAGCATCTGGCTGTCTCCGCGGCGTTCTGCCTCGGCGATAAGCGAGCGCAGCTCGCGTTGACGGCGCTCAAGATGACGGCGCTCGAGGGTGTGCAGAGCATTCTCAACCTGCTAGGTCGCTGAAGGGAGAGGAGTCGCGAGGCCGTCGGAGTCAGGGTGTTCGAGAGCGCGTGCCAGCAGGACACGGCTGGATTGGTCTGGCGCGACGTCGAGGGGATTCTGCGGCGCCGGGGCGAGCGACAGCGCCTCAAGAATCGTCGACGACGGAAGACCGTCGTACCACTCAGGATGCTCGGAGAGCCGCGAGGCCGCCAGCTGCCGCGCAGAGTCGTTCTCAGGAAGCACGAGCGCACGCAGAAGAATCCGCTCGATCTCACTGGCGGGATCGTGGCTGTGCGAGCGGACGCTTTCGACACGCTGCGCGGCGGCTTGGCGCAACTCCTGACGAAGGATCGCGGAGTCGATGCCGAGCTTCTGCGCGGCATCGGCGGCGAACTCATCGCGCTGCAGCGGCGAAGGAATGCGACGGATGTGCGGCAGCAGGAAGTTCATCGCCTTCACCTTCGCATCGGCGGTACGGCCGGGATGCTCCTGACGGGCGCGCTCGATCAGGTAATCCATATAGCGGTTGGCCGCGCGAACCGCCGCGGTGTAGGCGGCCAGACCGCGCTCGCGAATATATCGGTCGGGGTCCAGGCCATCGTCGAGTAGAACAATGCGGACGTCGAAGCCTTCTTCCACAAGCATGGCACCGGCCTTTTCCGCAGCAGTGCGGCCCGCGGTGTCGGGATCGAAGTTGAGGATGACCTGCTTGTTGGGAGTGAACCGCGAGAGCAGTCGCACCTGGGCTTCGGTGAAGGCAGTGCCGGAGGTCGCGATGACGTTACGGATCCCCGCCATGTAGACGGAGATGCAGTCCATCTGGCCCTCGACGAGAAGAGCGAAGCCCAGATTGCGAATCTCGGCGCGCGCCTTGTCCAGATTGAACAGCACGTGGCCCTTGGTATAGATGGGGCCTTCGGGCGAGTTCATGTACTTGGCGATATCGCGTCCCTTTTCGTCCTGAGCATCGAGCGCGCGGCCAGTGAACGCAATCGGCTTGCCTTGCTCGTTTGCGATCGGGAACATGATGCGTTTGCGAAAGCCTGCGTAGAGAGGGCCGGGCGAGCCATCGGCCTGATCCTTCGATTTGAAGAGCCCGCTGGCACGGAGCGTCTCTTCGCTGAAGTGAGCCTTCAAAGCGTTGCGCATGTGATTGAAGTCATCGGGAGCATAACCGATGCGGAACTTCTCGACCGTCTCGGGCGTCACACCGCGTCCGGTGAGATACTCTCGCGCCCGCGCGGCCTCGGGAGATTTCAGTGCTGCCTCGAAATATTGCGTGGCGGCTTCATGAATATCGAGGAGCTGGCGGCGAAGACCAGCCTCGCGCGCCTCTTCGGGTGAGGAGAACTCGCGTTTGGGAAGTGGAATGCCGGCCTTCTGCGCGACAACGCGAACAGCCTCGGGAAAAGGGATGTTTTCAAGCTTCATGATGAAGGTGAAGACGTCACCCTTCTCATGACAGCCGAAACAATAGAAGTAGCCGTGGGTGGCGTTGACGGAGAACGATCCCGTCTTCTCCTTATGAAAAGGGCAGAGGCCGGTGTAGTTCTGCGCTCCGGTCTTGCGCAGCTTGATGTACTCGCCGACGATTCGCACGATATCGGCCTGCTGCTTCACGGTTTGGGAGAAGTTGTCGGACACCGGCGGGTAAGGTCAGTTTATTCGATTGCAGAGCGTTGAACAGTTTCGGCGTACAGAGGCGCGATGCGAAACCGACAGGATGGTTGTGTGAGAAACGTAACTTTTTGTATGCGGACCAGATACAGATTTTATTGTGAATGTGAAAACTTAGCGCGACGATGCGTGTCTATTTGTCTGGAGTTTCCTAAGTGGGCTGATGAAATGAGACCCACTTGAGCGTTTGGGCTTTTATACGCTGTTCTTTTTTGAGCAGCATTTGCGAAGGAGTTACAAGATGTCCTCCCTGAAGACAATTCGAACCATCGTTCTCGCGGCTGCTGCCGCGATCTCTCTTCCCGCCGTTGCTTCGGCCTCCGTCAATATCGGGATCGGAGTTTCGGTCAATACGCCTCCTCCGGCACTGCCGGTTTATACGCAACCGATCATGCCTGGCGAAGGCTATATGTGGACGCCGGGTTACTGGGCATGGGGTCCTGCGGGATACTACTGGGTTCCCGGCGTGTGGGTGCGGCCGCCGGCTGTCGGAGTGCTTTGGACGCCGGGCTACTGGGGTTGGGGTGGCTCAGCTTATGTCTTCCATGCGGGTTACTGGGGGCCGCACATCGGCTTCTATGGCGGCGTGAACTATGGCTATGGCTATACGGGCGTCGGTTATGAAGGCGGTTACTGGAGAGGCGGAGCCTTCGCCTATAACCGCGCTGTGAACAACTTTGGAAGTGTTCACATCACCAATGTATATAACCGGACGGTGGTTGTGAATAACGTGAACCGCGTGAGCTACAACGGCGGCCGAGGCGGTTTGACAGTGCGTGCCTCGGAGCGGGAGCAGGCGGCCTATAACGAGCGCCACTTCCAGTCGACCTCGAACCAGATGGCGCACGAGCAGGCGATGCGCAACGATCACGGGCAGCTCGCGTCGTACAACCATGGAAATCCGCACACGGCGGCGATGTCGAGGGTAGGCGAGCGCGGCAATGTCCAGCAACAGCGGGTTGCGAACGGTGTGCGTTCCGGCGAGCTTACTCCCCACGAGACGCACAGCATCGAGCACAACGAGGCGCAGATTCATCAGCAGGTCCACAATGACCGTGAAGCCAATGGCGGTCATCTGAACCAGCAGGAGCGTCAGCAGGTCAATCGCGAACAGAACCATGTGAGCGAGCAGATTCACGACGACAAACACAATGATCGTGAACGCCGATAGGCGTGCCATTTTGAAACGACCGGCCCGGGGAAGCTTTCCGGGCCGTTTTTTTTGCCTAGAATGAATCTGTGAGCCCTGAGTTTCTGGATCGCATCGTGGTTGTGCTGGTGCGAGCCCGCAATCCTAACAATATCGGCGCAGTCGCGCGCGCGATGCATGACTTCGGCTTTCGCCATCTGCGCGTGGTGAGCGAGTATGCGCCGCCGCTCGAGACAGCGCGCTCTGCAGTCGACGCTTCAGAGGTCCTGTCCGAAGCGAAGTCTTTCGAATCGGTGACGGAGGCGGTCGCGGACTGCACCCTGGTGGTGGGAACAACGGCGGTGGGAGAGCGTGCTCTGCAGCATCGTCTCTACACCCTGGCTGAAGCGGGCGGAGAGATTCGCGGTGAGGCCGTCAGCTCCGGCTCGCGGATTGCGCTTCTCTTCGGTTCGGAGAAGACGGGACTAAGCAACGAGGAGTTGAGTCACTGTCACTGGCTGCTGACCGTTCCCATGCATTCGCATGTGGAGATGCGTCATCCTTCGATGAATCTTGGCCAGGCGGTTGCGGTATGCCTCTACGAACTGGTCCGGCTTGAGGATGCGCCGGTTGGGTCGGGAGACCGTGAAGCCTCCTCTGCGGAAGAGGTAGAGCGCTTCCTCGCGATCTTCCGGAAGGTACTGGAGGAGTCGGGATATTCGCGAAGGCATCCGTCGAACTGCGGCGAAGAACAGGTGAGGCGGCTCGTGTTGCGCATGGGCCTGACGGCAGCCGACGTGCCGATATGGATGGGCGTCATGCGCCAGATGTTGTGGAAGCTTGACCGGCAGGATCCGGAGACTTTGTAGCAGATGTTCTATCGCCTTTCTTGAGAGAGGCTGTAGAGTAGGCTTCATTCAATACCACGCGACGAGGAGCGAGGAATGTCGTCAGGGAAGATTCTGTGTTTGTCGGCGGCGATGCTGGCAACGTTGGCAGTTACGGGAGCCGCGCAGCAGGGACAGCAGCTTACGCAGGAGGATTATGCGCGGGCTGAGAGGTTAATGAACTACAACGTAAATCCGCTGGTCTACCACGGCGTGGAGCATCCGGCGTGGCTCCCGGATGGCCGCTTCTGGTACCGCGATCATGACGCGGAGGGCACGACGTACATCCTCGTCGATCCGGCAAAGAAGACGAAGGGGCCGGCGTTCGATCACGCAAAGCTGGCCAATGCCCTTGCTGCGGCAGCGAGTGCGAATCCTTCGGGCGAAGCTGTTTCACCGCCGGACCCGCATCATCTGGCAATCACAGAGTTTTCGCTGGCGGATCAGGATCGGACCGTGATCGTGGCGACCGGATCGCGGCACTGGCGCTGCGATATGAGCGGAGCGGGCGTTTGCTCCTCGACAGACAAGCCGGGATCGGAGACTCCGGGGCCTCGAGCAAACCGCCGCGGGCAGGCTCGTCCGATCGAGCTTTCTCCCGATGGGAGCAAGGCAGTTTTTATTCGCGACTGGAATCTCTGGATGCGCGACGTCGCGACCGGCAAGGAGACCCAGCTGACCACGGACGGCGTGAAGGACTACGGCTACGCCACCGACAACGCGGGATGGCAGCACAGTGCGAGGCCGATCGTGCTGTGGTCTCAGGACTCGAAGAAGATTGCGACGTTTCAGCAGGATCAGCGCAAGGTGGGAGAGATGTACCTGGTCCCTGTCACCAACCGTCATCCCAAGCTCGAGGCGTGGAAGTATCCGCTGGTGGGCGATAAGGATGTCACCATGATCGAGCGCGTGGTGATCGATGTGAACTCGCCGAAGGTCGTTCGCCTGAAGCTTCCACCAGATCAGCATCGCTCCACCATCTGCGACGATGTGAGCTGCAGCGGCGGCTGGGAGGATGTGCAGTGGAGCGATGACAGCCGCCAGCTCGCGTTCGTTTCGACCTCGCGGGATCACAAGCAGGAATGGCTTCGGGTCGCCGACGCTGCGACGGGCGATGTGCGCGAGGTGATGACGGAGTCTGCGCCGAAGTTCTTCGAGAGCGGAAACGATCGAGTGAACTGGAAGTATCTGTGGGAGACCAACGAGGTGCTGTGGTTCAGCGAGCGCGACGGCTGGGGTCAGATGTACCTCTACGACGGCAAGACAGGAAAGCTGAAGAACCAGATCACGAAGGGTGACGGCAACGTGACCCAGGTGCTGCTGGTGAACCCGTCCGAACGCACACTGTACTTCCTTGGTGCCGGCAAGGAGAAGGGGCGCGATCCTTACTTCCAGCACTACTACAGCATTCGCTTCGACGGAAGCGCCATGAAGCTGCTGACTCCGGAAGACGCTGACCATGCGGTAACACCTTCGCCTGATGGAAAATACTTCGTCGACGTGGCTTCCACTCCGACTACGCCGCAGACGACGGTGGTTGGCGGGAGCGACGGCGGGCTTGCGCTCGAGGTGGCAAAGCAAGACATCACGAAGCTGACCGCGACGGGATGGCAGCCGCTGACGCCGATCACGGTGAAGGCTCGCGATGGGAAGACGGATCTCTATGGCTTTCTGTTCAGGCCGACGAACTTCGATGCGTCGAAGAAGTATCCGATCGTGAACAACGTCTATCCGGGGCCGCAGACGGGATCCTGCGGGAGCCGCAGCTTTTCAGCTTCGCATCGCGATATGCAGTCGCTGGCGGAGCTGGGCTTCGTAGTGGTGTGCATCGACGGCATGGGAACTCCCATGCGGTCGAAGGCATTTCACGAGTTCTACTACGGCAACCTGGGGGACAACACGATTCCCGACCAGGTGGCGGGGATGAAGGAGCTGGCAGAGAAGTATCCGTGGATCGACATCGACCGCGCGGGCATGTATGGCCACTCCGGCGGCGGCAATGCGACGGCGGCGGCGATGTTCAACTATCCGGATTTCTTCAAGGTCGGCATTGCGGAGAGCGGCAACCACGACCAACGCGACTACGAGGACGACTGGGCCGAGAAGTGGGCTGGACTCGAAGTGAAGAATCCGGATGGAACCAGCAACTACGACAGCCAGGCGAACCAGAACATCGCCAAGAACCTGAAGGGTCATCTGCTACTGGCGCATGGGACGATGGACGACAACGTTCCGTTGAACAACACGCTGACGCTGGTGGACGCGCTGATCAAGGCGAACAAGGACTTCGACCTGCTGCTGCTTCCGAACGTCCACCACGGCTATGGTGTGGACACGCCATACATGACGCGGCGGCGATGGGATTATTTCGTTCGCTACCTCGGGGGCGACACTCCGCCGCAGGAGTATGAGATGAAGCCGTGGGACAAGGAGCAGACGATCCTCAATGGGCCGGGGGATGCCGATTGATCCGCACCCCCCTTTATTTTGTGCAAAGTCTTGATAAGAGGTGATTTAGCTGCGGACTTCGCTTGCAAAGTATTCGATATAAATGGGTTACAGTCAAAGGATTGCATTCAAAGGATTTGTTTGCGGCTTTGGCTGCGTAGCTTGAGGATCCCAGTTGGGGTCCTGTAGATAGATTCGAAATGAAAACAGGCAACAAGAGCAAAGGCGAAATACAGGGATCTCTCCACTACGACGCGCGGTGAAACTGCGCGTCTCCGATCGAGATGACGTGGTTTTTGGGTTTGCGGTTTGCGGTTGATGATTAGTCTTTGAAGGAAAAGCCCCGGGAAGGATTCCGGGGCTTTTTTGTAGCGATCTAAATTTTCTGTGCTGGTTTAAGTTTAGCAAGACGAGAGGGACAAATCGGCAACTCGATTTCGTGTGTTTGGTTTTACTTACGCCAAACGGGGCTTGACAGGGTTCGATGCCGTTTCCCTACGACTGACTGCTGATTTATTGCGCCGGTGCAGGAGTCACTACAGGGCCGGTTCGTCCGACCTTCCAGCCTTCGTTGGTCTCGATGAGGACGGCGGTTCCGGTCCGGGGTCCGGAGAGATTCTGTTGAATCTGAGGAAAGGCGTTCTGGGTCTCCTGCGCGGTGGCCCAGGCCGGCGCGTCGGCTACGGTGTAGTGGTAAGCCACGGTGGTGGTGGCTCCGCGCTCGTCGTTGGTGGGTGTGGAGCTGTCGATGCTGGTGACCTTGCGGTGGCCGTAGCAGAAGTTGCCGGAGCCGGGCTGATCGACATCCGCAGTCCAGGCGGTTCGGCCCTTGTCAGAGAGATCGTAGTTTGTGACCTGCTTGCTGGCCACGATCATCACCTTCTTTTCGGCGGTAGTACGGGCCAGAAGTCCCTGATCGACCAGGGCGTCGTAGCCGGAGGTCTTGGCGGTATCGGAGGTAGTGGCCTGTACGGGAAATTTCATAGAGGTATCCCACAGGCAGACGGGGTGAGCGCTGTAATACGTGTTGATGGCATCGGTGAAGTGCTGGGTGTTATCGACGTGCTTGTTGCAGCCGACGCTGATCGAAAGTGTGACTGCCAACGCAGTCGCCGCCCAGAGTGGCGGAAAAATTTTAAAGTTCCTCATTCGTACACGCTCCTTCATAGAGGTGGGATGCAGAAGAGGCAGACCGCGGCTTTCCCAACGGAGGGAACAACGTCGGATTTTTGAGCCTGATGATGCACATGGTAAAGCCGAAAAGCGGAGAGCGGTATGTCATCGCGGCCGGAGCGAATGGGAGATCAGGGGCAAGAGATTCGGTGTAATCCCCTGATGGCGCAGGGTTCGGAGAGCGAGCGCATCATGGCGTTTGGCAAGGCGCACCCCGTTTTCGTCGCATAAAAGCCGGGCGTGAAAGTATGCAGGTGTTTGCAGGTTGAGCGCGCGCTGGAGGAGGATCTGCCGCGCGGTTGACTTGAGCAGATCGGCTCCTCGAACGACTTCGGTGATGTTGCTTGCCGCATCGTCAATGACGCAGGCGAGCTGATAGCTGGGCAGGCCGTCCTTGCGCCACACGAGGAAGTCACCGAAGTCTTTACCTGCGGTGAAGCTCTGCGGGCCGAGGTTGCGGTCGGTGAAGCGGATGGCTTCCTCGTCAGGGACGCGAAAGCGATAGTTGGTGTCGGGCTGCAGGGTTTGCGGGGTCTCGTTTGGTGCAGGCCGGCAGCGGCCAGTGTAGACGGGCTCATCGTCGGTGTCTTCATGCGGAGCCTGAACCATCTGCGCGAGATCTTTGCGGCTGCAGGTGCAGGCGTAGGCGTGGCCACTGGCGAGCAGGCGGACAAAGGCTTCGCGGTAGAGAGCGATGCGATGCGACTGCGTGATGATGGGTGGAGTCCATTCGATGCCGAGCCAGGTGAGGTCTTCGATCATGGCGTCGACGTACTCTTGCTTGGAGCGCTGCGGGTCGAGGTCTTCGTTACGGAGGAGAAGTGTGCCGTGATGTTTCCTCGCACGCTGGTATGCAGTCCAGAAGGTGGCGGCGTGGCCAAGGTGGAGGAGGCCGGTGGGCGAGGGGGCTATGCGGCCTGTGTAGTCTGCTATCAATGGAAATCACCGCATCGTTATCTTGTGTGACAGGGATGTTTTACAAAAGGAACGCGGATTGTCGTACTGAAGCGTTCAACAACTCCGTTACGGGTTAGAGGTCGATATTTCCATTGCTTCACCGCGTCGATTGCGGCTCCCGTGAGCATTGGATTACCACTGACCACCTTTATTTTTGTGACAGATCCATCCGATTCAATTTCTATCTGAAGGATCACAGTTCCTGTTATGCAAACGGTCGGACACACTGGCGCCACATAAGCAATACGGTTCGCTTCCGCAAACGCAGGATCTACACGAGGAGCTGTGATTGTGACTTGTGCGCTCGAACTCGCAGCGCTATGAAAAATGAAGACGCGATCGAGAGCAGAAAAGAACGCATAATTTTATTTAGTAATCTATTCACCTCATCCTACATATAGTCGACACCATACTGCACCGGATCTGGGTGAAGGCGATGGGGTTGGGGCACATTCGCGGGCGGTAAGTATTCCGGCGAAGTGCGGGGTGGTCGTCTCCGGATCATGTTCACGACAAGGGCTGAAGCCGTGCCTTAAGGAGATGGATAAGAAATTTCTTCCACTGGCGCAGGAAGCGCCTCGCTCCGTGTACCGACTCGCTCGAACGTCAGATTGACCGAGCGTTCGCCGACGGGTCTGGTGCGATGACGAACGCCTCGATTGACAGTGATCATGTGCCCGGGAAGGAGCTCGATCGTTCGGTCATCAAAATCAATGAAGAGGCCACCTTCCAACGACAGGAAACTCTCATCGGAATCGGGATGAGAGTGCCAATGGTAAGGCTCAGTCATGGTGCTTATGCGGATTTCATGATCATTGACACTGGCGATGGAATGGTTGTCGTAGCTCCCCGCCGATGCTGACTCAGCTGAAAGTTTGATGACTTCGAAGGAATAATTCTGCATTTGTCGCTCCATGCCTGGCCTTGTTTCGGGTACGTCTGCTGATTCTTCGTCCTACATGTAGTCGACACCATACTGGACGGGTATTTGTGTAAACGCGATGCGTGTTGGCGCACTCTCGCGGGCGGGGAGCATTCCGGCGAAGTGCAGGGTGGTGTGGCCGTACTTGAGGTTGAGCTTGTCCATGGTGGCGGAGAGCTGGGTGCGGTTGTCGGGATCGCCGAAGAGGTCTTCCTGGTGCTCGTCTTCGGGGATGAGATCGCGCAGGGTAACGCCGACGAAGAAGGGGCGGCGGAACTCCTCGCCCTGGGGACGGCGCGCCCACATGCCGCGCAGTGCGCCGAGCAAGGTGAGGGTGTCCTGGCACTGCTGGAAGCGCGCCTCCATTCCCCATCCTGACTGCTTGATTCCGCTGAAATGGCGTTTGGATTTCATGCGCTCCGCCTGCTCTTTTGTGAGCTGGTAGCGGATGGTGATGGACATGGAGCCGGTGTAGAACTTTTCCATGCGCAGACGCATCGCGGCCTTGTGCAGGAGCTTGTTGGCGACGGCCCAGGAGCCCTCTTCGTTGCGGAACTCCGGAGCCATGACGTGGGAGTGTCCGAGCGACTTCTGCACGCCGTTCGAGACGGGAGCTCCGTCGTCTCCGGTTTCGGCGCCGCGCAGCCAGTGGTAGAGGCGGTCGCCCCATACGCTGTCCCACAGCTTGTGCATGCCGTTGCGGTCGAGCGCGAGGAGCTGCTCCATGGTGGTGATGCCTTTGGCGTTCAGGCGGACCTCGGTGCGCGCGCCTACGCCGGGGAGATCGCGCAGGTCGAGATGGGCGATGGCCCTTGGCAGCTGCGACGGCAGAAGCCCGATGAGGCCGTCGGGCTTCTGCATGTCGCTGGCGATCTTGGCGAGATAGCGGTTGGGCGCCATGCCGATGGAGCAGCGCAAGGCCTCACCCACATTTTTATAGATGGACTGCTTGATCTCGAGCGCGATCTTGCGCGCACGTGGGGGCTCCTGCTCGCGGCCGATGAGCTGACAGCACATCTCATCGATGGAAGGCGTGTGCGCGACGGGGCAGCAGAGTTCGACGGCCTCGGCGATGGCCTTGGAGTACTTTGCGTATTCGGTGTGGCTGCCTTCGATGAGGATGATGCCTGGGCACATCTTTTTCGCCTCGCCCACCTGTGTGCCTGTCTTGACTTTGAATGCTTTTGCCTCGTAGCTGGCGGCGATGCAGCAGGTGGTATCGGCCATCGTTGGCACGACGGCGACCGGCTTGCCGCGATACTCCGGATGCAGCTGCTGCTCGACCGAAGCAAAGAAAGAGTTCAGGTCGATGTGCAGGAAGGCGAAGCGGTCGGGATGGGGGGCTGGAGGCATTTTGGGCTTTGAGAAATGTGCCGCTTGGCCCGATTATATTCGCTGTATCTTCGCTCGCGAATGGAAAAGGATTTATCGTTGCATGTGAATCCTGAAGGGTGGAGAGAAGAGGATGAAGCGAATCGGGTTGTTGTGTCTTTTGGTGATGACTGTTGCCGGGTTGCGGGCACAAGGTTCATCCTCATCGGAAGAGATGCTGCTGCCGCAGATGCCGCTGCACGATCCGTACATCCTCCCCTATGCCCCGCATAAGACGTATTACCTGTACACCTCCAACGTTCCCTCGCTTACGGGAGTGAAGCGTGTGGGGACGATGGCGTATACGAGCAAGGATCTGAAGCACTGGACTCGCCCCAAGGTGGTGTTCACCGTCCCCGAAAACTTCTGGGCGGAGCAGGGTGGCTGGGCTCCTGAGGTGCATGCGTACAAGGGCAAATACTATCTGCTGACGACGCTGCATAACGACAAGAAATTTCTGCCGCAGCCGCTGCCGGTGGGCCACGAAACGTACATGCGCGGAACCATCATCGCTGTGGCGGATTCTCCTGATGGCCCCTTCGTGCCGGTGAAGACAGATGGGCCGACCCCTCCGGCGGATTTCATGACACTGGATGGAACCCTGTATATCGACCGCAGCGGTAAGCCATGGATGGTTTATGCACACGAGTGGCTGCAGGTGACGGATGGAACGATGGAGGCGGTGCCGCTGAAGGAGGACCTGACCTCCGCGGACGGATTGCCGATCTCGCTCTTCAAGGCCTCGGACGCTCCATGGATCGATGAGCAGGCGAAGCCGACGACCTCGGCTTCGCGGTACGTCACCGACGGCCCGGAGCTGTATCGCACGAAGGATGGCCACCTGCTGATGTTGTGGTCCAGCTATGAGCATCTCAGCAACAAGACTCCGGGTAGCCACTACGTGCAGACGGTGGCGCGCTCGCAGTCGGGCGAGCTGAAGGGACCTTGGGTGCAGCTTGCACCTCTGGTGCGACAGGATAGCGGACACGGCATGCTCTTCCGCACCTTCGAGGGACAGTTGATGATGGTGCTGCACAGGCCGTTCAAGGGAGCCCGTGGAAAGCTGTACGAGATGCGGGATGCGAGCGATCACCTGGAAGTGGTGCGGGAGCGGAGTGACCTGGATGGAGATATTCCATAAAAGGCAGAGCGCGCCTGCTCACTGCTAAAATCGCTGCCTATGGCCGCAGTGGAACAACCCATGACATCGCAGAAGAAACCGACGGCACAGCAAGTGCGTCTGGCTGAGCTGGCAGCGCGACATGCCATCGCCGAAGAGGGCGGAGGGCCGGAGCGACGGGCTCGCGAGAACAAGTCCGGCAAGTTATCCGCGCGCGAGCGGGTGGAGCTGCTGCTCGATGAAGGAACGTTTGAGGAGACGGACAAGTTTGTTACGCACCGCGCGTCGGAGTTCGGCATGGACTCGCAGCGGGTGCCAGGGGATGGATTCGTAACCGGGCATGGACGCATCGATGGCCGCGTGGTGTTTGTCTTCGCGCGGGACTGCCCTGTCTTCGGCGGGTCGTTGTCGGAGGCTAACGCGGCGAAGATTGTGAAGATCATGGACATGGCCGTGAAGGTGGGCGCGCCGGTGATCGGGCTGAACGATTCAGGCGGAGCACGGATTCAAGAAGGCGTGCTCTCGCTGGCGGGATACACAGATATCTTTCTGCGCAATACGCTAGCGAGCGGTGTGGTGCCGCAGATCTCGGCGGTGCTGGGACCCTGTGCGGGAGGCGCGGTTTATTCGCCGGCGATTACGGACTTCACGTTGATGACTGAGAAGACGAGCTACATGTTCGTGACCGGGCCTGACGTTATCAAGACCGTGCTGCACGAGGATGTGACCAAGGACGCGCTGGGTGGAGCGCATACGCACAACGAGATCTCCGGTGTCGCTCACTTCATGGCTCATGACGACCGTGAGTGCATGGCGATGATTCGCGAGCTGGTGGGATTTATCCCGTCGAACAATCTCGATGACCCACCTCGTCGCGCGACCAGCGATGATCCGGCGAGGGCGGATGCGGCTCTGGACACGATGATCCCGGAGGAGAGCAATCAACCCTACGACATGGTGGATGTGATTGCGCGCATCGTGGATGACGGCTACCTGTTCCAGGTGCATGAGCACTTCGCACGCAACCTCGTCGTCGGCTTTGCGCGCATGAATGGGAGGCCGGTGGGCGTGGTCGCGAACCAGCCTGCTGTGCTTGCGGGTGTGTTGGATATTGATGCGTCGGTCAAAGGGGCGCGGTTCGTGCGGTTCTGCGATGCTTTCAACATTCCGCTGATCACGTTTGAAGATGTCCCCGGCTTCATGCCTGGAACGCGGCAGGAGCACGGAGGAATTATTCGCCATGGCGCGAAGCTTCTGTATGCCTTCGCCGAGGCGACTGTGCCGAAGCTGACGGTGATTACGCGGAAGGCCTACGGCGGAGCTTACTGCGTGATGAGCTCCAAGCACCTGCGGACCGATGTGAACCTGGCGTGGCCGACGGCGGAGATTGCGGTGATGGGTCCGGAGGGCGCGGTCAATATCGTGTACAAGCGCGAGCTGGATGCGGTGGTGCGGCGGGCAGAGGCGGTGATGCCGCAAGGTGTGTCTCTCTCTGAGGAGCAGAAGCTGGAGGTTCTGGCGGAGGCTCGTTCGGCGAAGGTGGAGGAGTTTCGCGAGCGGTTTGCGAACCCGTACATTGCGGCCGAGCGCGGCTATATCGATGCGGTGATTCGCCCCAGCGAGACGCGCCGGCGATTGAACACGGCGCTCGATATGCTGGCGACAAAGCGAGAGAAGAATCCTCCCAAGAAGCACGGCAATATTCCATTGTGAGCTTGCTGCTTCGTCGAGGCTGATGATTTTTCCATTCGATCAGACGTGGGCTGCGAGGCGTCTGCGTCGCAGATCGACCAAGAGATACAGCGCCCCTGTTGCGACGAGTGCAATGGTGGCGGGCTCGGGTACGGGAGAATCGGATTGGTCCGGATCGATGGACATTGAAAAGCTGGTTCCAAGGCCGATAAAACCATACTGTCCGGGAATGAATGAAATCTGCCCGTTCGCGACGGTGAAGAAAGGGCTGTCGAGCAGATATTCGCCCCCCATATTCGGATCCAAAGCGGAGTTCACATAGAAGTAGCGAGAGTCCCCGAGGTCCTCGAACGATACGGTGGCGGGGATGACAGTTCCGGCAGGCGGATAAGGGGTAAATCCGTAGAGAACCGTCAAAGGGACGTTGCTAAAGGAAAAGCTATTCCCCGAGAGAAGATCGGGAGTAGAAGGCGAGGGGATTGAAAAAGTAGCCCCTTCTTGCCCTGAGACGCCAGCGCCAGTGATGTAAAAGGTATCGGCCCTTGCGATGAAGCTTGCGGCAGCGAGAAGAAGCAAGGAAAAGACTTTGGAGAAGCGCATCAGGAGTCCCTTCAAAAAGGAGGCAAAGATAGCATGCACACGAAGGATGTTCTGCCGCGGAGAAGATGTCAAGACGAGATGCGGAGCATTTTTTTTTGCGGACGTTATTAAGAGCGCTAACAATTTTGTGACTTCCTGCATCGGAAGAATGAGTTATGTCATCGTAGAGAAATGCCCGCCAAAGTGATCTCTACCGCGAACGCCGAACATTACACATGGGGAGCCAACTGCGACGGCTGGTATCTCGTGCGTACGCCTGAGCTGAACATCATCGAAGAGCGAATGCCGCCGGGAACCAGCGAGACGCGCCACCATCATGCGCATGCGCGGCAGTTTTTCTTTGTGCTTGAGGGCGAGCTGACGATGGAGATCGAGCATCACGATTTCACGGTGCGAGCAGGCGAGGGGATTGAGATCGCTCCGGGACAGGCGCACCAGGCGATGAACAGAAGCGCTGCTCCGGCGCGGATTATTGTGACCAGTCAGCCGCCAAGTCATGGCGATCGCATCGACGATAAGGCGTGAACTGTCGTTCAATAATCAACTACGGTATACCAATTGCGGTCAAGGGTATCCATCCCTCATTTCTTATAGTTAGTCACAAAAACTTCGACGTTCATCACATTTTTATATTGACCCACGGTAAATAAGACTGTAGGTTCTCCTGCATATCTAAAGCTTCACCGGCGTTGACAGCTTCATCGACCGGTCCCACAGACACAACGGATGTGCGTCTGAACGCCCCCACGTGTCTCTAGCCGGGACCTTGCTTCGCACTGCAATCGGACGCACGAATTGCAGCGATTGTTCTTCACACATCCGCAAAAGAATTCTTTTTCTGAGAGGTCACACGAAAATGATCACAACCTCAGTGGTATTGTTCAGGCGATTTTCGACAATCGTTTGTCTGCTTCTGTTTACCTTCCTGGCTGTGCTTCCGATTGCTCGCGCGCAGGAGACGACGGGCGCGGTTGAAGGTACGGTCAAGGATAAAACCGGAGCTTCCATCACAGGCGCCAACGTAACCATCAGCGGAGACAAACTGATCGGCATTAAGGCGATCTCGACCGACAAGAGCGGTTACTATCGCTTCGACAATCTTCCTCCTGGAACCTACGCGATTCGGGCAAGCGCCCCGGGGTTCACCGAGCTCAAGCGCGATGGCCTGGTGATTCAGACGGGCCGTATTCCGACGGTTGATCTTCCACTGTCTATCGGCTCAGAGCAAACCATCATAGAGATCAGCGCAGAAACACCTGTGATTGATGTGACGTCGTCGCGTCAGCAGACAACGATCAGCAAAGATGAGATCGACTATGCTCCTCGCGGCCGGTCCTTCCAATCGGCGATTGCTTTTGCTCCCGGTGCGCGTCTTGAGCCGCTGCAGGGTGGGTATCAGATCGATGGCGGCGCTACGGCTGAGAATTCTTATCTGATCAATGGCATGGAGACCGGCAGCATGGTCACCGGCAAGTCGGCCGCAAACGCTCCGTTCGAATTTGTTCAGGAGGTTCAGGTAAAGACCGGCGGCATTGAGGCTGAGAACGGCGGTGCGCTGGGTGGTGTCGTCAATGTTATCGGCAAACGCGGCGGCAATACCTGGCATGGCAACGTCTGGATGTACTACGAGGGTGACCCCATGGACTCCAGCTATACCGTCACGCCACTCAGTCAATATGACAGTGGAGCGACACACCAGGGCAATTTCCTTCGCTCCGATCCACAGGGGACTTACTCCACTCCAAACAGGCAGGATTACGCTGCCCAGTTCTACACGCCACAGAAGGATCACTTCCGTTATCTTCAGCCCGGCTTCGACGCAGGCGGGTATCTGAAGAAGGACCGCCTTTGGCTTTGGGTTTCCTCTTCGCCACTGATCCAAACCGTGCGGCGTACAGTCAATTTCACAAACCCGGCTTGCGCGTCTTCAGGCTGCCCCGGCGTTCGTCAGTTCAATTACAGCGAACAAACCTACTTCACTGCTGCTCGCGTTGACCTTAAGGTCACCGAAAAGATTCGCCTCTATGCTGGATGGCAGTATCAGTATGACCGTACGACCGGTAGCAACCTCGTGGCGGGCAGTAACTTCCCCACTCCCGATTCGATCTACGGTCAGTACAATCCTTCCACGGCAAACCCGGTTGACTCTTACCAGGGCGCTATCGGCTCCGTTCAGCCGAACAGCCTCTACACTGCCGGTGCGGACATTACGTTGACGTCCAACCTGGTCTCCACCACCCGATTTGGCAACTTCTTCCAGAATTATGCCGACCGTGGCCTACCTCAGGGTGATCGTTACCTCTGGGCGGGCAATGCTAACGCAACTCAAACTGCTCTCGATCCTACGGCTGCCACTCTCGGTACAGCGAATGCGAATGCTGTGAAATCGAACGGCAACTACAACATCAGCCCGAACCTGGGTTATCAGTACAATGGAAACTCTCGTACGTCGTTCAATGAGGACCTTGCCTTCTTCAAGAAGGGCTTCTTCGGGACGCATAATCTCAAGGGCGGCTACCAGCTCACTCACTTCTACGAGAACGTCAATCAGACCTTCACCAACAACCTTATCCGTCTCACGTATGGCACAACCTATGCCCCTGGTACATCGCTAGGTGCGGCCAACTGCTCAGCTATTGTGGCGCAGAACGTGGCCAAGGGATGGGCTGCAGGCGGAAACTCCGGTGCCTGCCAAGGCAACTGGGGTTACGTCAACGTCCGTGATGGTAATGAGATCACCGGAACGGCAAGCAGCAACAACCATGCCTTCTATATTCAGGACTCGTGGCAGATGATGAAGGGCCTCACTGCCAACGTCGGTGTGCGCTTCGAGCACGAGTACCTTCCGTCCTACAACCAGTACCCCTCCGGTATCAACTTCGGGTTTGGCAGCAAAATCGCCCCTCGTCTCGGTGCCGCATGGGATGTCTTCCAGGACGGCAGACTTAAGCTCAACGCGAGCTATGCGGCCTTCTACGATGTCATGAAGCTCAACCTTGCCATCGGTTCGTTTGGTGGCAATTACTGGCACGATTGCGTCTACGCTCTCGACACGCCGGACTTCTCTGTCGTCAAACCAGTCAAGGATGCAACCGGACACTACTGCCCGGCAGGTGGTGCAGCAGTCGGCGCAAACTTCGCAGGCGGTGCAACGCCGGGAGGTCTGCGCTTCATCGAAAACCAGGACTTCCGTATCCCTTCGAACGATCCTTCGCAGGGCGCTGCTGTCGATCCCAACCTCAAGCCGTATCGTGAGCACGAGGGTGTCGTCGGAGCTGCATACCAGATCAGCCGCGACTGGACCTTTGAGTCTCGCTATACCCGCAGACGCCTTGATAAGGCCATTGAGGACGTCGGCTATATCGGCCCGGATGGCGAGGCTTTCATTATTGCCAACCCCGGCTTCGGTACTGATGCAGGTGGAACAACCGCTTCTTGCTCCACTTGCAAGCCGCAACCCAAAGCTGAGCGTAACTATGACGCGGTCGAGTTCCGGGTTACCAGGGCATCGACCCGGCATTGGTTCGGTCAGTTTGCCTATACCTATAGCAGGTTACGCGGTAACTATAGCGGTCTTACCAGCACAGACGTCTCCGATGCAGGTGGCGCCCGCGCGAATCCGAACAACAACCGTGCATTTGACGAGCCCCAGTTCCAGTTCGATGCCAATGGCAATCCTTCCAATGGTCTTCTGGGAACGGACCGTCCCAACTCCTTCAAGGCCATCGCGTATTACCGGTTGAATACCTGGAAGCGCAACGAGCCCACTATCGGTCTGTTCCAGCAGGCATCGTCGGGTACTCCTCTAAGCACCTTTGCCGACGTCAATGGAGCGACTACCAGCTATCCCGTCTATGTCGTTGGCCGCGGTAAGTGGATTGATATAACCCGCGATGCTGCAAGTGGCGCGTGGGTCTACGGAAATACCTATACGCGTCGCACGCCGTGGTACACACAGTCGGACCTGTCCTTGACCGACTCGTATCGTGTGAGCGACACGCACGAGGGCTGGAGGCTTGGATTTGAGGCGCAAATCACCAATCTCTTCAACCAGAAGGCGGCGACTGTCTATCAGTCCCGCGCGAATGCGAGTCTTGGTTCAAGCGGAAACTACATCCTGCCTGCTGGGTCGACAGCCGGAAACCCGAATTATGGCGTCCTCGAGAACGGGTACGATTGGAAATCCATCGCCAATAACGGGAACGGACTCTCCACGAGCCGCGGACCCCTCGTACTCAGCAATCTGTATGGTCTTCCCAGCAGCTGGCAATCAGGTCGCGCGATTCGCCTGAAGGTCGGCTTTACCTTCTAACTCTCAACGCATCTCAGAATGAGAACGGGGACTGCTCCATGCAGTCCCCGTTTTCATTTGATGTAGAGGAATTCGACTACTTGTTGTCGATCCTGAGATCGATGTAGAACTGATTTTTGCTGTCGAAGGAGCTGATGGTTTTTACGGAGCTCTTTGCACCGTCGTGTTCGGCCCAGATCTCGTAGTCCGTGTTCTGCGCCAGCTGTCCGAAGCGGTACTCGCCGCCATCGTTGGCGATAAAGCTCTTCACCGAGCGGCCATCCTTGAGATAGATGACAGCTCCCTTGACCGGTACATTTTCATGGTTGGTCACCTTACCCTGGACCACGCGTTGCACCGGACCGCGCTGCTGTGCGGCAGCCGGGATCGCGAAGGTTGCGGGCAGTACGGTGAAAGCGCAGAACGACGAAAATACCAAGGCGACTTTGCCAATGCGGACCGAAAACCGAGGAAGACCGTTCATCCCTCCAGTATACGGGGGTAATTTTTTCGAGGCGAATTACTCGTCTTCGTCCCCGGGAAGATGAGAGGATTCTTCCTCGTCGTATCCGGCTTCTTCGACGGGGGCCAGTTCCACGGGATCCGTGGAGACGACTTCAAGTTCCGCGCCGCATTCGTCACATTGCAGGGTCTCGCCCTGGTCCAATTCATCATCGAGATCGATCGGGTTATCGCATTCGGGACATATCACAGCCATCATGAGCCTCCGTACCGGGGATGTGTGTCGCGAGCCAGAATCTTCTCTGGATTCGTGGATAGGTCCGCGCGACGCCCCCGCTAATAATTTATCGACTCCCCGTGACGGGGCGTCAAGCATAAGGATGACCCCAGTTGAGATTTTTACCTTTTCCTGATTTACACAGGCGAAATGGTTGGATTCACCCGTCGGGGTGATATTTGCCGGAATCCGGCCCTTTGCTCTCGATCCTGGCTGGTCTCGGATTCAGGCCGATCTCCTACTCCGAGCACGAAGCCGCGCCCTGTGATGAAATAAAGAGACGAATCACGATGCGACGCACCGGATCCATCCCGCTTGCTCTGCCATCCTTCGGAGGAGCCGTACGCAGGCTGATCCTGTTGAATGTGGGCGCCTTCTTTGCGCTTGCCATTCTCTCCTGGGTTTCCCCCTCACTTAACCGGGTTCTTACCGCGCATCTTCTTCTCGAGCCTTCCGCGGTAATTCGGGGAGAGGTGTGGCAGCTCTTCACCTACTCGCTTATCAATCCGGGTATCCTGTCGATCGTCTTCGCCATGTTGACGCTGTGGTTTACGGGATCGCTGCTGGAAAGCAGCTACGGAAGCCGGTGGCTGACGGAGCTGTACTGGAGCTCCGTGATCGGCGGAGCGGTGATTGCCTCCGCGGTCTCGTTCACGCATCTCTTCGGGCTTCGGCCGGATGCGGTTGCAGTAGGGGTATGGGCAGGTATCTTCGGCCTTCTTGTGGCGATTGCCATGCTTTTCGGCGATCAGGAGTTTCTGCTCTGGTTCGTTATCCGCATCAAGGCAAAGTACCTCGTCGCGATTTATATTCTGATCGCAATCGCGGTACTGCTGAAAGAAGCGGACAATTTTGGCGCACTGCTGCAGCTATCCGGTGGTCTTGCAGGCTTTCTTTTCGTGCGCTTTGCTCCGCGCCGTGGAATCGCCTTTGGGATGACCGAGCGTCTTTATGGCGTGCGCAATGCTTATTACCGATATAAGCGTCGTCGTGCCGCGCGAAAGTTTGAGGTTTATATGCGCAAACAGAATCGCGAGGTGCACTTCGATAAAGACGGCCGATACATCGATCCGGACGAGCGACGCGATCCGAACGATAAACGCTGGATGAATTAATCTTTTCCGAGCCGCAATCTGTTTGAGGAAGTTTCCTGTTCCTCTATAATTGCGAAAATCAGTTCTGTCCTATCGACAGCCACACGCAGAGTTCTTCCCGGGTCTTCAGGCAGCAACCTTCCTAAAATAATACTGTCCTTGGCGCATTAACCAGTTCACAATGGCTTCGCAAGAAGGAGTCATCAAGGAGAATCGCCATTTATATGCCACGCAAACTCCCCATGCTGGCCGTTATTGTCTTGTCCGCAGCAACCTTTTCTTTTGGACAAGGCACGTCGAACACGCGCTACACAATTGTGAAGCTCAAAGCGCCTGTAGCCCCTCCTACCACGACCCCCACGGATCCAAGCACTCCCCCTACAACTACCCCCACGGACCCGTCAACGCCACCTACGACGACTCCAACCGATCCCTCTTCTCCTCCAACAACGACCCCGACCGATCCGTCGACTCCGTCCGCATGCAGCACGATGGATCTCGGCTCCGGGGCCAACCTGAATGGCTTCGTCCCCTTCGCGGCAAACAATGCGTGGCGGCAAAATGTCGCCAATGCTCCGGTCGACGGGAACTCCGGTAACCTGGTGAACTTCATCGGAGGTTCCAACCTCTACGCCAACTTTGGTTCGGGAACCTATGCCGGAAATATCATTGGCATCCCGTACACGGTCGTCAGCGGTTCACCCTTCACCACCATCAATTACAACGCCTATGGCGATGAGAGCGACCCGGGCCCCATGCCCATCTCGACCTCAACGCTGATGGAAGGCTCTCCCAACCCTGGCGACGGCGATCGTCACGTACTGGTCCTGGATCGCGACAACTGCTGGCTTTATGAGATCGGCGGCGCGACTCCGCAGGGCGATGGCACGTGGCAGGCAGCAGCAGGAGCTGTCTGGGATATGCTCAACGCCAATGCACGTCCATTCCGATGGACCTCAACCGATGCTGCAGGTCTTCCGGTGTTCCCGGGTCTCGTGCGATACGACGAGGTTGCGGCCGGTCACATCGACCACGCCATCCGTTTCACGCTCCAGCACAGCCGCGCGGCTTTTGTCGCTCCGGCAACCCACTGGGCATCCAACTCATCCGATGCGAATGCCGCCCCGATGGGCATGCGCATGAGGCTGAAGGCGAACTATGACATCTCGTCGTTCCCCCCGCAGGCCAAGGTCATCCTTACTGCGCTGAAGAGCTACGGCATGATCATGGCCGATAACGGGAGCAACATGTTCCTTACCGGCGCTCCGGACGATCGCTGGAACAATGATGACCTCAGTTCATTGAAGCAGGTTCCTGCTTCGGCGTTTGAGGTAATCCAGATGCCGACCGTTACAACGGCAGCAAACGTGGCCCAGGGGGCTGCTCCCAACATCACCAGCTTTACCGCCGACAACCTCACCGTTTCGGCTGGCACTGCGGTGACGCTGAGCTGGGCCGCCGACAACGCAAGCTACTACGTCGTCTCGCCCGAGGTAGGAGCCGTGCGCGGAAACAGCGCTACGGTTCATCCGACCACGACGACAACCTACACCCTTTACGCAACCAACCAGTTCGACCGAAGCAGCAAGACCATCACCGTCACAGTGCAGTAGCTGTTTCGCCAAGACAACCACACGCAAAGATGCCGTGCGCTCCCTCGAGTGCGCGGCATTTTGCTTTAAGAACAAGCGACAGCGAAAAACGAGATCTCGCATAAACCCTTCCGCGAGCTTTTGCAATCCAATGGTGCAGAGGAGGATCATGCAAACCAGAGTTCTCGGCCATACCGATATTTCCATTGTTCCTCTGGTCTTTGGCTGCAATGTTTTTGGCTGGACAGTCGATGCACCTGGTTCGTTCACCCTGCTCGACGCCTTTGTGGATCGAGGCTTCAACTGTATCGACACTGCGGATGTTTACTCGCGATGGCTGCCAGGCAACAACGGAGGGGAGTCGGAGACAATGCTGGGCGATTGGTTCAAACGCTCGGGCAAGCGCGACAAGGTTGTTCTTGCCACCAAAGTTGGCATGGACATGGGGAATGGCAGGAAGGGGCTGAGCAAGAGATATATTCTCGAAGAGGCTGAAGCTTCCCTCAGGCGCCTGCAGACCGACCACATCGATCTCTATCAGTCCCACCAGAACGATGAATCCACAGCGATTACAGAGACTCTGGAGGCTTATGAGCAACTGATTCAGCAGGGGAAGGTGCGCGCTATCGGCGCTTCCAACTTCAAAGGAGCGCGCCTGAGCGAAGCCATCGAGTGTGCGCACAAGACGAAGTTGCCGATATACCAAACTCTACAGCCGGAGTACAACCTTTACAGCCGCCGGCAGTACGAGACCACTCTTGCACCGGTCGCGAAGAAATATGGGCTCGGCGTGATTACCTACTTTTCGCTGGCGAGCGGATTTCTCACCGGCAAGTACAGAAATGAAGAAGATGCAAAGGGCACGAATCGTGAGTCGCGTATTCTCAAGTATTTCGATGAGCGGGGCAGAAAGATTCTGCAGGCGCTTACCGAAATCGCACAGCAAACAGGGGCTCAGACTGCGACGATCTCGCTGGCATGGCTGCTGGCGCAACCCACCGTTACAGCGCCGATCGCAAGCGCCACCAACGCGAGACAACTGGAGTCTCTCTTTCAAGCAGTGGACCTGAAACTGAGTGAAGAGAATCTTAAGAAGCTGACAGACGCAAGCGCCTATTGTTAGTCGTTTCAGGTGCGGCAAGCGGTATAGTTTTCTGCATGACCGAACGATGGTTGCTCGCTGCGATTGTTCTCGCTTTTGTTCCCCTGGCTCATGCACAGTCTTGTGAAAACCTTGCCCGGCAAAAGTCGCCAAACGTATCGATCCAGAAGACCATGTCTGTTCCCGCGGGTGACTTTACCCCGGGTACGAAGAAGATTTCAAATCTGCCTGCTTTCTGCAGCGTATCTGTGGTCTCAAGGCCAACTGCAGACTCCGAGATTCACATCGAAGTCTGGCTGCCGTCTTCCGGATGGAATGGGAAGTATCTTGCCGTCGGCAGCGGCGGATGGGGTGGTTCCATCGCCTACGATGCGATGGCCGAGGCACTGCGACGCGGTTACGCAACCAGTGCTACCGATGACGGACATGCAGGGCCGAGCGCCAGCTTCATTGTGGGACATCCGGAGAAGTTCGTCGACTTTGCCTATCGGGCCGAGCATGAGATGGCGGTTGAGGCGAAGGCGCTGATCAAGGCCTTCTATGGGCACCCGCAGCGGTATGCGTACTGGAATGGCTGCTCCGGTGGAGGGCGCGAGGGACTTTTGCAGGCTTATCGCTACCCGGAGGAGTTCGACGGTGTCATCGCCGGCGATCCTGCCGATATGCGCCGCAATGCATGGGCGCTCTGGCTGGCAAATGCGACGTTCAAAGACCAGCAGGACTATATTCCTCCGGCAAAGTACGCGATGATTCACCGCGCTGTTCTTGATGCGTGCGATGCGAAGGATGGATTGAAGGATGGCTTGATCTCTGATCCAGAGAGCTGCAGAGTTGATTTCGCATCGCTGACGTGCAAGGCGGGGGATGCCGCCGACTGTCTTACGCCGAGACAGGTGGATACGGCTGAGATCATTCTCAGTCCATTGAAAAATTCTTCGGGCAACATGCTCTTTCCGCGGCTGGAGCCTGGAACGGAGCTTCGCTGGAGTCGTCTTGCGGGAGGCCCTGAGCCTGCGGAACTCTTCCTCGACCAGTTTCGCTATGTTGTCTACCAGGATCCCAACTGGGACTGGCGCAGCTTCGACGTTGATCGCGATGCGGCAAAGGCTAACGCTGTGAACAAGGATGTCGACACGCTCGATCCGCATCTTGATGCGTTCGCAAAGCGCAGCGGAAAGCTGTTGCTGTATCACGGCTGGGCGGATCAGCAGGTTGCTCCCGGTTCGACGGTCGAATTCTACAAGTCGGTGCTCAATCTCAATGCGGGACAGGAAGCAGGGTGGGCGAAGCTCTTCATGGTTCCGGGCATGGGGCATTGCTCCGGCGGCGAGGGACCGGATAGCTTCGACAAGATTGGCGCGATGGAAGATTGGGTAGAGAAGGGCAAGGCTCCGTCGCGCATCGTTGCAACGCATCACACTGCAGGCAAGACGGATCGCACACGTCCGCTATGTGCGTATCCGCAGGTCGCAAGATATAACGGCAGTGGCAGCATCGATGATGCCGCGAACTTCACCTGCACTTCACGGTGACAGCTTCTGCGGGATAACTCTTCGCAAAACAAATGCGACGGTCTAGCTACGCGGTGCGATCTTCAGATGTAGCTCCTTCATCTGCTGCTCGGTTGCGGGGCTGGGCGCGTCGACCATGAGGTCGATGGCCTTTGCCGTCTTCGGGAAGGCGATGACCTCGCGCAGGCTGGAGGCTCCGGCGAGGATCATCACGATGCGGTCGAGGCCGAGGGCGATGCCACCATGCGGAGGCGTGCCGTACTCCAACGCGTCGAGGAAGAAGCCGAAGCGCTGCTTTGCCTCTTCGTCGCTCATGCCGAGGGAACGGAAGATCTCCGACTGGACGTCCTGCCGGTGGATACGGATCGATCCTGAACCCAGCTCGGTTCCGTTGAGCACGATGTCATAGGCCAACGCGCGGACGGAGCCCTTGTCGTTGAAGAGCGCTCCCGACTTGATGTCGTCCTCATGGGGCGAAGTGAACGGGTGATGCGCGGCGTTCCAGGTCTTCGCCTCCTCGTCCCACTCGTACATGGGGAAGTCGGTAACCCAGAGGAACTTGTAATCGTTGGCGGTTCCGGTCTGGGTGAAGAGGCCGTGCTTGTCGGCGAACTTCTGCGCAAGTTGGAGCCGCAGCGCACCGACGCGCTTGTAGATCCACTGCGGATCGTAGTTCCACTTCTCCGGAGTGCCGAGCTTGGGTGTAATAACGACAGCGAGATCGTCGGCTCCGACGGCCAGCTTTTGCTCGATGATCGCAGCCAGCGGGGCGAAGGTCTCATTCGTCTTCAGCCGAGTGACGTCGAGCGAGTCGAGGCCGGTTTCGCCAAAGGCTTTGCGAATCTCGTCGACCAGCCCGCGGCGCTGGGTTCCGCTTAGGCCGCCGGCCTTCGGGATGACGAAGCCGAGGACGGGTAGATTCTGCTCAACCTTCAACTGCTCGCGCAACTCAGAGGTCAGTTCCTCTGTCAGCTCGACCATCGCGGGCAGGCGCATGTCGGGCTTGTCGATGCCGTACTGCCGGATGGCCTCGTCGTAGGTCATCTGCACGAAGGGGGCCGTCAGCGAAATCCCGGCCGTCTTGAATGCAGCGGTCAGGAAGCCTTCCACCGTGCGGAAGACTGTCTCCTGTTGGGGAAAGGTCATCTCGAGATCGACCTGGGTGAACTCCGGCTGGCGATCGGCGCGGAGGTCTTCGTCGCGGAAGCAACGCGCGATCTGGAAGTAGCGGTCGAAGCCGGAGATCATCAGAATCTGCTTGAAGATCTGCGGCGACTGCGGCAGGGCGTAGAAGTCGCCGGGATGCACGCGGCTGGGGACGAGATAGTCGCGGGCGCCTTCGGGGGTTGACCGCGTCATGAAGGGCGTCTCGATCTCGAGGAAGCCGTTGTCGGAGAGATACTCGCGGATGGCACGCGCGACCTTGTGGCGCATCGCGAAGTTGTACTGCATCTGCTCGCGGCGCAGGTCGAGGTAGCGGTACTTCAGCCGCACCTCTTCGTTGGCGATGGCGTCGTCGGCAGGCGAGAACGGAGGTGTCTTCGCCTCGTTCAGCAGCAGCAGATCCCTGGCAACCACCTCGATGGTACCGGTGGCCATATTCGGATTCTCAAGGCCAGCGCCGCGACGGCGGACGGTACCCTTGACCGCGACGACGTACTCCGATCGCGCAGTCTCGGCCTTGGCGTGGGCCTCGCCCGAGACCTCTTTGTCCAGCACCACTTGGGTAATTCCGGTGCGGTCACGAAGATCGAGAAAGATGAGATTGCCGTGGTCGCGGCGCCGGTTGACCCAGCCCATCAAAACCACGTCCTGTCCGTCCTGCTCCACACGGAGCTCTCCGCACCGATGGGTGCGCTGCAAGTTGCCTAAAAAGTCGAGTGTCACAATCTCTCTATTGTACGAAGCTTCGGGCGGAATCGCTAAATGCGGCGAAACGGGGTAATAAAGCAGTTTCAGATTGACCCACGACCGATCGCCCAAGATGTCCGCTTTGCGGAAACGTAAGGAGTGAATTTCACTCAGCTTTCAACATCACAGCCGGATCGATTCTCACCGCCCGCATCACCGCGGGCAACGAAGCCAGACCTGCTGCCGCCAGCAACACTGCCGTCGGCCCCAATAACATCCCCGGGTCGGTACCCTTCACCCCATACAACAACGTAGCGACATATCGTACGGAAGCCATCCCCAATACCAGCCCCGCTACAGCTCCCACTGTGACCATTGCAAACACTCGAGTGGTCACCAGGCGAACAATATTCCCGGCCGCCGCACCAAGAGCAATCCGAATCCCGATCTCCCGCTCCCTCTGCACCACTGAGTAATGCAGTACGCCGTACAGCCCGATCGCCGCCAGCAGCAAAGCCACTGAGGCAAAGAACCCGCCCAGTGTTGCCAGCAGCCGCTCCCGAATCGTCTGATCGGAGATCAGCTCCGTCTGCGTCGTCACCGTGCTCACGCGAAACTCCGGGTCTGTCTGCGTCACCGTGCGCCGCAGCACCTCGGCCATCTGCGCAACATCCTCTCTCAACGTCCGCACAGCAATCACCTCCCTGCGCCTCGTCTGAAGCGTGCCTACGGCCGCTCCTGCGGCGGCCGATAGCTGATGTACCGGCAGATATACCTGCGGCAAAATTCCGTCGCGCACCTTCCAATACATCACGTCCTTTACCACGCCAATCACCTCGTAGTGCACGTTCGGCTGCGACTGCGGCGCATCGAAATGGCGCGTCAGCTCGAACGACTGGCCCACCGGACTTCGTCCGCCAAAGAATGTCTTCACGAACGTCTCATTCACCAGTGCAACACTCGGCGTGGCATCCGTATCGCGGAAGTCCCGCCCATCCACCAGCGGAATCCGCATCGTATCCAGCCACCCCGGAGATACCGCCAGAAAGAACGCCAGCGTCTGGCTCGGCGCTTCTCCATGCACCGAGATCAGCTCGTTCTGCTGGGCTCCGCTCATCAGCGGCCAATTCTCCAGCGCCGTCGACTGCACGCCCGGCACCTGACGCAGAGCCGCCGCCATCTGGTCCCACTTTACTGCCGGCTGCTCAGTGTTCGTTACCGTATCCAGCAACAACAGCCGCTCTGCCACAAACCCCATCGGCAGATGCAGCAGCTTCGTCAACGTCACAGCAAACAGCCCCGCTACAAACAGCACCACAAAGCAGAACGCCACCTGCACCGCAACCATTCCCTGCATCCATTGCGTTTTTGCCCCTGGCCCCGCCCCGCCCTTCAGCGCGTTCACCGGCTGAACGCTTGACGCCTGGAGTGCAGGCAGCAACCCAAACAGCAGCGTGACGCTCATGGCCAGACCCGCCGAAAACCCCACCACAAGCCAGTCCGCGCCCAGCACCAACCGCGCGGGATTGTCGGACGGGTTGATCCTCCCCACCACAATCGGAGTGGCCCACCACGCAAACATCAGACCGAGCGAGGCGGCCATCGTACCCAGCATGGCGCTCTCTACCATGACCATGCGCACCAGCCGTGCGCGCCCCGAGCCCAGGGACATCCGCAGCGCCAGCTCCCGCGCCCGCGCCGCCGCCTGTCCTGCCATAAGGTTCGCCACATTCGCGCAAGCAATCAGCAGCACCATCCCCACAAGAACGCCCAGCACCGTCAGCGCCTCTCCGTAATCACTCTGCAGTTTTGAAACGCCACCTCCCGCTGGTTTCAACTCCAGTGTCGGATTCGGACCCAGCCCGCTTGTCACGCTTTTTGGGAAGGCCTTCAGGCGTTCCTCTTCCCACCGCTGATACGCCCCGTTCAGCTTGCCTGCCAGCACCGTCGCGTTCACACCCGGCTTCCCACGCACAAACACACGCAGCCAAAACTGATTCGTAGCCGGGAGGATTGGCTCCATCCTTGCCGGAGCGAAGATGTCTGTCCTGGTTCCCGGCTCCGTGCCGGTAAACTTCTTCGGCCCCACACCCACAATTTCGTACAAGTTGTCGCCCATGCGGAAGGTCCGCCCAATCACTTTCGGGTCTCGCCCAAACCGCTGGGTCCAGTAGTCATACGAGATCACCGCGTATGGGCTTTTCGT
>Ga0193717_1000097_pt1 | contig 90558 bp, 90 predicted proteins | sample U2c2metaG_FD_145900 | JGI IMG/M metagenome (GOLD analysis project Ga0193717, IMG submission 145900) | Soil microbial communities from a riparian zone of the East river system, Colorado, United States - U2c2 | ecosystem: Environmental > Terrestrial > Soil > Riparian zone | place: USA: East River... | reverse complement strand
CGCCACCCCCGCCGCCACCATCACCATCACCTGAGAGCCCAGATCCGGATCGTCCCCGCCATATCGAGATGATCTATAACCCGGACCCGCTGACGCCGCTCTACCCCGCGCCGTTCTCGCCCGATGATCCGTTGACCGCGCATTCGATGGCGTCCCCTCCATCGAATGCGCTTGAGACACCACTCGACCCCATCCCCAACCCCGAACCAGCCTCACCGTCGCTGGATGAACCCGATCCCGGCGTCTTTGGCCACGATCCCGATCGTTCGCATGATCATGGAGCTCCGCCACGGCCAAAGACTCCTGACGGCTCGCCTGACACGCCGCGCAAGGAGTAGGGCCTGCTTTCTCCTTCTTACCCGGGCCCACGCACAGTGCAAGGAAGACTGTTAAAATTGGGAGAACAACTATGAATCTCTTTCTTCTTCGGCACGCGTCGGCCGGAGAGCGACGTCCTAATCCTGTTCTCGACAGCAAGCGTCCCCTCGACAAAGAGGGAAAGCGCTATTGCCTGCATCTGGGACAGGTTCTTGGTGAGCTCAAGCTTCAATTCGATCTCATCGTCTCCAGCCCCCTCAAGCGAAGTGTCCAGACCGCCTCTCTGGTAGGAACCGAGGTAGGCTATGAATCGCAGATTCTTATGTCGAAGGCACTTTCCCCCGCGGCCACCTTCCGGGACTTCCAGGGGCTTCTCGCCGAGTGCCGCGGCTACGAAAACCTGCTCATGGTTGGACACAATCCCAACCTCAGCCAGTTCCTGGCAGGGCTGATTGTTCCCTTGAGTACACCTGCTCTGCCCCGGATCCGCCTGCGCAAAGGCTCGCTCGCGCGCGTCTCTCTGGATCACGGCCCGGCAACGCTCCTGTGGCTGCTCGATCCACGGCCCGTGCGGGCGCTCTACATCACCTCGACGAAGAGCTCGCGACGGAAGACGTCGCGGAAGTAAACCGCTTCCTTCTTCACGGACCAGGCCTCCAGCTCCGCGCCACCGCGGCCCGGAACCAGCTCCAGCACAATCCGCTTGGGATAGACATTCACTTTTATGCGCAGCACCGCGCTCGCCCGGTCCTGGTTGAGCGCTACCGCCACACGCAGAAGCACAATTGCGCGAATGACATGGGTATGCTCCTCAAGCGGAATCGTGCGCATAACGCGATCCACAGCCTCGGGTCTCGTCTTTCCAAGATACCGAGCCAGTGCGCTGACGATCGCTCTCTGTTCGGGCGAGAATCCGAAGATCTCTGAGTTCGCGATGATGTATTGCGCGTGCCGGTGGTGTCCCTGGTGATTCATGAACTTTCCCACATCCTGCATCATCGCAGCCGACTCCAGCCAGAGCTTGTACTCGTCGGGCAGCTCGTGCACGCGTGTCAGCGCGTTGAACAGCTCCACGACGTGCTGCCTCACTGGCTCGACCTGCCGCTGCTCGATGTCGTAACGACGGCATACCTCGAGAACCCCGGCCCAGCGCTCGCTCTCGATCTTCTGATGCACCGACGCTCGCAGGTCCACGTCCCCCAGCATCTGCGCCAGAATCCCATCCCGAAGCCCCAGCGCCGAGTAGCGGAAAGACCTCAACCCGAAGCGCTCCATCAGGCTCGCGTAGACCAAGGCGCCGCCCACGATGATCTCTGAACGCCGTGGACCGATCCCGGGAATGGCTGCCCGCTGCTCGTCGCGCATCTTCGCCATGCGGTCGGCCAGCTTACGGACTTCGCTTAGGTCGGCCGTCAACGTTCCGACATGTTCTACACGCCGTTTTGCCAGCGACTTCTTCTTATCCTTCGCGCTCGATCTCTTGCGCGCATAACCGCTGGCCTCCGCCAGCGCCGCCGCCGTTCCTGAGGTTGCAATCACCAGCCCGACCCGCGGCACTCCAATCTTTTTGGAAGCCTTCTTCAACTCGCGATCGATGTACTGCTTCAAGCGAGCGATATCGTCCCTGGCTGGGGGATCGACGGTGAGAAACTCCTGCTGCAGCCGGACCGCTCCCAGTGGCAGGCTGACCATTGCCTTGATGCGTCCCCCATCCGAGACGGTGACCTCACAGCTCCCGCCGCCAAGATCGACCAGAACGCAACGGCCACGTGCTCCGACCTCGTGCGTCACCACACCCAGTTGAATCAGACGACCTTCTTCCAGGCCCGAGATCACTTCAACTGTCCACCCCGTCGCCGATCGCACCCACTGTGTAAAGGCCTCCGCATTGCGCGCATCCCGCATAGCGCTGGTGGCCACCACGCGAACCTTATCAGCAACATGAAGCTGCACCGCCTTGTGAAATCGCTTCAGAGCCCGAATTGTTGCCGCCATCGCCTCCGGAGAGATTGTGCCTGTCTGAAAGACGCTCTCGCCCAAACGGGTTACCTCGCGGTCTTCATGCAGTGTCTTCAGCCGGTGCATCTGCACCTCGGCGATCTTCAATCTGCAGGAGTTAGACCCGATATCTACAGCGGCAAACGTCGGCATTGCACCTCACCCTCAAAAATCCGAAAAAAATCACCCATCACAAGCAAGATACATCCCTGAATCTCCGTTCACACCAAGGCCTCCAGTATTCGCACAGCTTCTCCGGCGGCAACACAAATGCCCGGTTTTTCCTTCCGGCCATTTATCCTTGAAAGAAGCGTCTATCATGACCACCCCCACCCTCTCCGTGCCTCTGGCCTCCTCCCCCACACCTTCCCGGCTCCAGCTGCCTCAGGGCCCCAGTCGGTCGACTGCGCTGATCACGATCCTCTCTCTCTGGACGGTGATCTTCTTCGCCTCGCTGTTTGCTCCCCCGCTGCTGGACGACGCCGACGCCACTCACGCCAATGCGGCGCGCAACATGGTCCTTACCGGGGATATGGTCACCCTGAAGGTCAACGGCATTCGTTACCTGGAGAAAGCCGCTCTCCCCTACTGGCTCGACTCGGCCAGCTTCCGCCTCTTCGGCTTCAACACCTTCGCCGCGCATCTGCCCCAGGCCATTGGAGTGCTTCTGCTCGCACTGCTCGGTTTTCACTGGAGCCGCCGAGCCTATGGAGACCGCGCCGCCTACTACACCGGCCTCGCCATCCTCACCTCTGCCGGGGTCTTTCTTTTCACGCGCATTTATATCCCCGAAGTCCTTCTGTCGCTCTTCCTCTCGATCGCACTCTACAGTCTTCTTCGAGCTCTGGAGCCTGACGCGGTCCGCCCCGGCTTCCACGCCTATGCCATGTGGATCGCACTTGCGCTGGCGGTCCTTACCAAGGGCCTCGTCGCGCTGGTCTTTTTCTTTGGAGCCGCCATCGTCTATCTCGCCTTTACAGGCGAATGGAGAAGCCTTGGCAGAACGAAACCCGTCACCGGCCCTCTGCTCTTTCTGCTCATCGCCGCGCCTTGGCACATTCTCGCCGGCCTGCGAAACACCGGCGGCATGAACGGCCATGGCTTCTTCTGGTTCTACTTCGTCAATGAGCACTTCCTCCGCTTCCTGGGCAAGCGCTACCCCAAGGACTACAACAAGCTGCCCGGCTACCTCTTCTGGAGCCTCCACCTGGTCTGGCTCTTCCCCTGGAGCCTATTTGCACCTGTCGCGTTCATTCAGGGTTGGAGACTTCGTCGCCAGCGGCAATCCGCCACCGGCAGAACGTTTGCCACAAACACAACCCTGCTTCTCGTTCTCTACGCCGCCCTTGTTCTGGTCTTCTTCTCTATCTCGACCAACCAGGAGTACTACACCTTCCCCGCCTACCTCGCGATGCTGATTCTTTTGACGGCCGCGCTCATGCGATCCGAAACGCTGTACGACGAAGACAGTCGCTTACACCGCTGGATCGTAGCCGCGCATGCTACCTACACCGTTCTCGGCCTTGCGGCAGCTTCCGCGCTGGCCTATGGGCTCTGGAGTTCCCGCAATCTCTCCTTCGTTCCCGATATCGGGGAGCTTCTCGCTCACCGCGGTGTGGGCGACTACACCCTCTCGATGTCGCACTTCTTCGACCTCACCGGCCCCAGCTTCGCGGCCCTGCGCCTTCCCGCAGCCCTTGCAGCACTCGCCTTTGCCATCGGCCCCGCCATCGCATGGTGGCTGCGCGCCAGGCGAAAGCACCTCGCCTCGACCACGGCGATTGCCCTTGCCTCGACTGTCTTTCTGGTCGCTGCCCACATTGCGCTGATCCGCTTCGCCCCCATGCTCTCCTCGGCCAACCTTGCCCAGAAGATCCTCAAGCTTGAAGACGACAATGCCGTCTCCCGCGACAGCCAGATCATGCTCTTCGGCGACCAGGCCTATGGCTCCTCCATCCCCTTCTACCTCGGCAAGGTTGTCTATCTCGTGGACGGACGCTCCACCTCCATGCTCTTCGGCTCCACCTTCCCCGATGCACCGCACATCTTCCTCACTCACGACGAGCTTTTGAAGAGCTGGGGCAACGGGCAACGCAAAATCCTCTTCGTCCCGCTTGAAAAACGAGACGAGGTTGACCGCCTTCTCGGCAAGGACAAGATTCTTCTGGCAGAGACCTCCGGAAAGGCATTGTTTACCGATCGCCCCCTCGATCCTTCGAGCGATCGCTCTCTGGACCGTCCGTGAACACAAGCATCGTCCAATTCGTCGGCACTCATCCCGGCACAGCCGCCGAGGTTTCGGCTGCGCCTCCGCCTGTCGCGGCATCCGCAGCCGAGTCCCGCCTCTGGAGCCCGCGATCGGTCGCGATCATCCTCCTCGCCTGGTTCATTCTTCAGATTGGAGGTCTCTTTACTCCAGGCCTGCTCGACGACGTCGATTCCATATACACCGAGATCGCGCGAGAGATGCTCGTACGCCACGATTACGTCACCCCCTACATCGACGGCGTCCGCTTCTTCGACAAACCGCCCCTGATGTACTGGATGGCAGCGGCTTCGATGCGCATCTTCGGCGCCCATGACTGGGCTGCCCGTCTTCCGCTCGCACTGGGCGTGCTGGCGCTTTTCTTCTCCGTCTACGCTTTAGGCATCCGCCTCTTTCGGTCCGTATCTCCTGCCTATGCGCCGGACCGCGGAGGCTTCTACGCTGCCCTTGCGCTCGCCACCGGTATCGGACCTTATCTCTACACGCGCTTCTTTATTCCCGACATCTTCCTTGCGCTCTGGATGACCCTTGGAGTTCATCTCTTCCTCATCGCCCTCGACTGCATCCATGAGAATCGCTCTACGCTTGTTCCCTGCGTGAGCTTCGCCAGCGTGATGGCGCTCAACGTTCTCACCAAGGGCCTCATCGGACTGATCTTCCCCATCGGGTTCGTGCTCGCTTACCTCGCAATCACGCGACAACTTCGTTTGTTCACGCGGCTGCACCTCTGGACATCCGCCGCTGTCTTTCTGGGGATCGCCGCGCCATGGCACATTCTTGCCGCCATCCGCACTCCCGCAATCGCCCTTCCTCCCGGCCAGGGGCTCCCTGGCCACGGCGGCTGGGCTTGGTTCTATCTCTACAACGAACACATCGCCCGCTTTCTCGGTCATCGCATACCGCACGACTATGGCCAGGTCCCCATTCCGCTGTTCTGGTTGCTGAGCGTCCTCTGGATCATGCCCTGGGCAGCCTTTCTTATCCCCGCCATCGTCGGCCACATCCGCACTCTGCGCACGCACCGGATGCCCGATCTTCGCCGAAGCTTTATCGCCGCTAAGGTGGGACTTCGAGCGAAGCTCGAACCGCATTTTTCTAACAACCCTTTTCCGGACGCCAATTCCATCAGGCTGGAGGCAGCCCTTTCGCTCCTTCTCTGGACTGCCCTTGTCCTCGGGTTCTTCACCCTTTCCAGCAGGCAGGAGTACTACAGTCTCCCCGCTCTGCCGGCCCTGGCCCTGATGGCCGCCGGCCTGCTCGCACAAGCCGATTCCGGCTCCGGCAAGGAAGGCAACTCGGCACGGACCAGCGCTCTCTCCTGGACACTCTGGTTCCTCGTCCCTCTCACCACATTGGTCGCTCTGGTCTGCGGATACTTTGTTCTCACCGCACCGCGCCCCGCGCCCGGCACAGACATCGCTTCACTGATCGCGGCCAATCCGGAGTTCTACAATCTCTCCCTCGGCCACATCTTCGACCTCACGGGAGCGGCAATGGGCCTCTTCCGGGAACCGCTGGCCGCCGTCGCCCTCAGCATGTTTGCCATCGGCACCGGAAGCTACCTCCTCCGTCGCCGCGATCTCCTCTGTGCCGCCAATCTCACCCTGGCAGCCGCGATGATCGTCACTCTATTGGCTGCACACGAGGGCCTCGTTCGCTTTTATCCCATTCTCGGTTCCAAGAGCCTTGCCCTCGCCATCAACCAGGCCGGACTCCAACCCACCGATCAGATCATTCTCGACGGCGAACTCACCTCCGGCTCTTCGCTGATCTTCTATACACGCCATCCGCTTCATTTCATCAACGGCAACGTCAACGGCCTTTGGTACGGCTCCTTCTGGCCCGACTCACCCCGCATCTTCGAGACCGAAGACACTCTTCGCCATCGCTGGGCCGGCCCCGAGCGCATCTTCCTGCTCACCTATACGCCCTCTGCACGAGCGCATGATCTTGCCCGCTTCGGCCCAGTCCGCACCCTTGCCTCCGCAGGAGGCAAGACCGTCCTCACCAATCGCTAAGGATCTCATCGCGGACTTTTCCTCTGCACGAAACATTTAACGGTCGTCATTCCATTTAACATCGTCATTTCGAGCGAGCGCAGCGAGTCGAGAAACCCCTGTATTTCGCCCGAGCTCCCGCAACTCTATCCCGCCATCTGCATCGATTCGCCACAATCATTCGAGGCTCTTCGCCTTTATCAGTGCCTATGAGAGAACAAAAGAAATACACGGCTTTTTTCGCTGCTCAGAAGACAAACTGAGGGAAGCATCCACTGCATCCGCCGCCTTGGAACGCTAAGGGGCTTCGACTCTTCCACCCTCACGAAGCCGGTACGTCTGCCCGCGATAGTAGAAGCGGTCCCCTCCGTAGCTTCCCACCCAGAGAATGCTCCCCAACAGGTCACGCACAGGATAGATCGCCATTCCGCGCAGCCACTCCGCATCTCCCATCATCCGCAGCACCATTCCTGCCTGCACCCAGCGATTCGCCACCATCGCAGCAAGCCATGCCAGCCCCAGCGCAGGATGTCCGCTGAGCAGCCCCCATAGAAGCCCAAGCAGCCCGAAGGGCATCGCGAACGTCAGCCCACTGCCAAGATGTCCCCACGGTCGCGAGCGACGCGTGCTCTGCATCCAGCGCAGTTGATTGCGGAAGGAAACCCAGAACGGGGTATCCTCCACCAGGAGCCGGATCACGTGCGTCGCTAGTACAACCCCCACCCCGCGAGTCGCCAGTCGATTGCCCAGCACAAAATCATCGGCATAGAACTGCCCCAGCTCTTCAAAACCTCCCGCCTCGACGAAGGACTGCTTCCTTACCGCCATGGTTACGCCAAGGGCAAACTTCGTCCCTTCAAGCATGTCGGCAACCATCACGCCCGAGCTCATCTCGACGCTCTTGCCCACCGCATCCAGCTGCGAAGAGAATCCCGCCGCCTGGCCACGATGCACCGTTCCCAGGTAGATGCTCGAAGCCAGTCCCACCTTGGGGCTTTGCAGATTCTGCACCATCTTTCGCAGATAGTCGGGAGTCACCCGCGCGTCGGCATCGCTGGTGATGTAAAGCTCATGCTTCGCTATCGAATCCATCTTCGACAACGAAAAGACCTTCGCATTGTGAAACTGCGGAGGAGGCTCTCCACAGGTTACATACCTTGCATCCACATCCGGATAGCGCTTCCCAACCTCCTGCGCCAGTTGCAGGCCCGCGTCACTCTCATGACGCGCACAGAATAGTAACTCGAACTTTGGATAGTTCTGCTCGAAGAAGGTCTCGAGATTGCGCTCCAAACCATCCTCGGTGCCATGCAGCGGCTTCAACACGCTGACGGCAGGCAGGAAATCGGACACCTCGGCGGCTCGGTCTTCGCGGCGTCGGCGTACTCCAAACCGGATCGCTGCCGCAATCACCATCAGGCAGTAGATCGTCGACGTCACCGACCCGACCGCCGCGATCCAGAACACAACCTGTAACAGCAAACTCATCCCTTACCTGCAGACCTGCAACCTACTCGCAAACTTCGAGTTTATCGCAGCCGGAGGGGAGGAGCCCGGCAAACGCCGTTCGTGTGGAGAGCCTTTTCCAGTGCCTTAGTGAGCTCCAACCGGAGCCTTGCCCGGTTTCACTTTCTTCAGGAGCCAGACAGCCGCCACACAACCAAAGCTTAGCAGCGAAAGCCAGCGAAAGACATCCACGAAGGCCCAGTTTGATGCCTGACGCAGTAATTCCTTATAAAGCGTGGCCTGCGCAGGACCCGCCGCATTGGCCGGTCCAAAGTGGCCGGAAAGAAAACTGGTCGTGTCGTTAACCGAATTCTGGAACTGCTGGCCGGTAATCGGGACCGAGTTGATGATCAGGTTCTGATGCACCGCCTCCCGGCGCGTCAGCAATGTCTGCGCAACGGAGATCCCGATCGATCCCCCCACATTGCGCATCAGGTTGAACAACCCGCTGGCATTGCCGAGCTGCTCGTTCGGAAGCGTGCCATAGGCCGCCGTCGTAATCGGCACAAAGACGAAACTCAGTCCGAAGCCAGTGATCAGAATCGGGACCAGCATCGTCGTCGGCGAGATGTCGAGCGTGAGGTTCCCGAAGTAAAGCGTCGTGAAACCAAAGATCACGAACCCAAAGGTCAACAGATACCGCGGGTCTACCTTGTTGGCCAGATACCCGATCACGGGCATGCCGCAGATCGCCCCCAGGCCGCGGGGCGCAACCACGATTCCCGCAGTGAAGGCCGTATAACCCAGCAACTCCTGGTAGAAGAGCGGAAGCACCGTCACCGTCGAATAGATCGCCACGCCAAACAGGAAGATCAGCAGGCAGCCGATCGCAAAGTTGCGATCCTTCATGACCTTCAGATTGACCAGCGGATTCTTCTTCTTCCAGGAGATCCACACCCACCACACAAATGCAGTGATCATGAAGCAGAAGGCCCAACGAATCCACGTCGCGCCGAACCAGTCGTCCTCCTGTCCCTTGTCCAGAATAATCTGCAGGCATCCCGTCCAGATCACCAGCATTCCGAATCCCAGATTGTCGAACGGCGGAACCTTGGCGTTCTTGATATAGGGCGGGTCATGGACGAACCGGCTGATCATGATCACCGCGAGGATTCCCACGGGAATATTGATGTAGAAGGCATAGCGCCATGAATACGTGTCGGTCAGCCATCCCCCCAAAGTCGGCCCAAGAACCGGAGCCACGACTACCCCGAAGGCAAAGACTGCCGCAGCAGCCCCTCGCTTGGCCGGTGGGAACGACTCGAACAGGATCGCCTGCGACAAAGGCTGCAGCGCCCCGCCGCCCGCGCCCTGCACAATGCGCGCCAGCAGCATCAACGGCAGGCTGGGAGCCGCACCGCACGCGAAACTGGCAATCGTGAAGATAATCACGCAGGTCACCAGAAACCTCTTCCGGCCAAAGCGCAGCGAGCACCAGTTACTCGCCGGAAGCACAATTGCGTTGGCGACCAGATAGCTGGTCAGAACCCACGTCGCCTCATCGTTCGAAGCCGACAGAGACCCCGCAATATAGGGAAGCGCCACCGAAGCAATGGCGGTATCCAGGACCTCCATAAAGGTCGCCAGCATCACTGAAGCGGCGATAAGCCAGGGGTTTACCCCCTGCGTAACCTCTCCGGAATGATCGGCTGGTACGGTCGCAGCACTGGACATCGACAGACCTTTCCCGTAGGCGCAAAGTAACAGATGTTGGTATTCGCGTTCAATGATGTGGGAGGAGACTCACCCTCTGCAACGGATAGGACGCAGAATTCACCCTCCGGGCTGGATGAACGGAGCGAAAGCCTTTGCATCCAACATCTGGAGACTCGAGCGCGATCAGCATCTAAATTTTTTGCGACCCTCCGAATTCGACATGGAGATCGTTCTCGACAATCAAATCCGTTCGGGGCGCATAAAAACCCAGATCCTGAAACGAACCTGGAATGATTCAGAATAGGCCTGAATAAGTTATTTAGAATGTGTAGATTTTATGCCTGAAGCGAAAATTCGGGAGCAAGGCGATATCATGCATCTTCTTGCATTGACCGACATCATATATATTGACAGTAAGTGACTCAAGGTGGGATGATCCACTGACGTCAAGAGATTCGGGCCAGACAACTTGGCCCACTATTGGAGAGATGAGCGATGGGAAAGATTATTGGTATTGACCTCGGAACCACCAACTCGTGCGTGGCCGTCATGGAAGGCGGCGAGCCGAAGGTGATTCCGAACGAGGAAGGCGGCCGCACAACGCCGTCCATCGTCGCCTTCACGAAGAGCGGCGAGCGACTGGTGGGCCAGGTGGCCAAGCGTCAGGCGATCACGAATCCTGAGAACACGATCTATTCGATCAAGCGGTTCATGGGACGTCGTTTTGATGAAGTCAACGACGAGATGAAGATGGTGCCCTACAAGGTTGTAAAGCAGGGAGACCACGTTGCCGTTGTAGCCCAGGGCAAGGAGTATACCGCGCCCGAGGTCTCGGCGATGATTCTGCAGAAGCTGAAGAAGGCTGCCGAGGATTATCTCGGAACGAGCGTGACCGAGGCCGTGATTACGGTTCCGGCGTACTTCAATGATGCACAACGTCAGGCAACGAAGGATGCAGGCAAGATTGCCGGTTTGGATGTAAAGCGCATCGTCAACGAGCCGACCGCGGCTGCGCTGGCGTACGGCCTCGACAAGAAGAAGGACGAGACCATTGCCGTGTACGACTTCGGCGGCGGAACCTTCGATATCTCGATCCTCGAAGTTGGTGAAGGCGTGATTGAGGTGAAGTCGACGAATGGTGACACCCACCTCGGCGGCGACAACCTTGACCAGCGCATCGTCGACTGGCTCATCAAGGAGTTCAAGGACGAGACAGGTCTCGACCTCACCTCTAAGGGCAACGAGATGGCTCTGCAGCGCCTGAAGGACGCGGCCGAGCGCGCCAAGATCGAGCTTTCGACGGCGCAGGAGACGGAGATCAATCTCCCATTCATCACCGCCGACGCCAGCGGACCGAAGCACCTTGTCCGCAAGCTGACGCGCGCGAAGCTCGAGAGCCTGGTCGACGATCTGTTGCAGAAGTCGGTTGGACCCTGCAAGCAGGCGATGAAGGATGCAGGCGTCGACGCCAGCAAGATCGATGAGGTCGTTCTCGTCGGCGGACAGACCCGCATGCCTGCGATCCAGGAGCTGGTAAAGAAGCTCTTCGGCAAGGAGCCGCACAAGGGCGTCAATCCGGATGAAGTTGTCGCGATCGGTGCGGCGGTTCAGGCCGGCGTTCTCTCCGGCGACGTGAAGGACCTGCTTCTGCTCGACGTCACCCCGCTGACCCTCTCGATCGAGACCATGGGCGGCGTGGCTACGCCGATGATCCAGCGCAACACGACCATCCCGACCAAGAAGACGGAGACCTTCTCGACGGCTGCGGACTCGCAGACCGAAGTTGAGGTTCACGTCCTCCAGGGCGAGCGGCCGATGGCAGCGCAGAACCGCACTCTGGGCAAGTTCAAGCTGAGCGGAATTCCTCCGGCTCCGCGCGGAGTGCCCCAGATCGAGGTGACCTTCGATATCGACGCCAACGGCATCCTGAACGTCACTGCGAAGGACAATGCCACCGGCAAGGACCAGAAGATCACCATCACCAGCTCCTCGGGCCTCAGCAAGGACGAGGTCGAGCGCATGGCGAAGGACGCCGAAGCTCATGCCGCCGAGGACAAGGAGCAGCGCGATACGATCGAAGCCCGCAACGGCCTCGACTCGATGGTCTACAACGTCGAGAAGATGATCAAGGACGCTGGCGAAAAGGTCTCCGGATCCGACAAGAGCGACGTTGAATCCGCCCTCGAGGATGCAAAGAAAACGCTTGCAGGAACCCCCGGCGCCAGCGAACTGAATTCCGCTCGCGAGCGTCTAACAACTGCAAGTCACAAGCTTGCGGAGGCGATGTACAAGGCGAATGCAGCAGCGCCGTCTGAGCCCGTCGCAGAGGCTGGATCCGCCGAAGAGCCGAAGAAGGACGAAGGCGTGATCGATGCCGAATACGTGGACGTCGACGAAAAGAAGTAACCGACGTACACCGTTTTGATGGTTAGCAGCGTGTAGAAGGAAAAGAGGGGCAGTTTTGCCCCTCTTGCTTTATAGGCCCCAGATGGATTGTAGGTTTTGCACTACTTACTTCCAGGAAAGGTGTTGAACGTGAACAGCAGTAGAAATCGTAGGGAAGAAGTCTCCGATCTCATGTGGTTAGAAAACCTGGAACTCAATCGATTGACAGGAGGAAAGGCGATGACCGAGACGATGTGGAGATGTGATCAGGTACGTGCGGGTCAGCTTTATAACCGCATGATGTTCGATACGCGCGAAGAGGCTGTGCACTTTGCGCGCAAGATGCAGCAGATGGAGCCGGACCAGATGTTTTCGATCGAGGCGATCGAAGCCAAACAGGTCTGGAACTAAGGCAGTGGTTCTGGTTGGGAAGTAGTTTTACTGCAGTTAGGTCTTCAGACGCAGCAATGGTTTTTCAGGCGACGGTAGTCTCTGGTGTGGACCAGTACCGTCGCCATCGTTCGTCTGGACCGTTTAGGAGGCGAAAAAGGAACGATGCCGGAAGGAAATGAGATTCATCGCTGGGCGGCCCGCCACCAGGCGGCCTTTGCTGGAAAGCCGGTTCGGGTAGACGGTCCCCAGGGCCGCTTTACGGATGCGGATGTACTCGACGGCCGCAAGCTCGAGCGCGTCCTCGCAGTGGGAAAGCACCTCGGCTACGATTTCGGCAAAGACAGGATTCTGCACATCCATCTTGGCCTGCAGGGTGACTTTACCGAAGGATCGGGTCCCCTCCCAGAGGTCAAAGGAGCGTTGCGTCTGCGCATGTGGAACGCTGCCTCCGTCAGAAAACCTGCTGTGCCGGGCGAGAGCAAGCGCCATGCCTGGTACTCGGAAGACGACGGCACCGGACACCTCGACCCTGAGCAGATCGCATGGGTCGAGCTGCGCGGCCCCATGGACTGCTCGCTCTACACCCAGGAGAAGTGGGATGAACTGCTGAGCCGTCTCGGTCCCGATCCCCTGAACGGCGATGGCCCCGAGAAGATGATTGCGAAGGTGCGCAAGAGCCGCAAGTCTATCGGCGAGCTGCTGATGGATCAGACCATGTTTGCCGGAATCGGAAACATCTTTCGCGCCGAGCTGCTCTATCGTGCGCGGCTGAGCCCCTTCCGTCCGGGAAAGGACGTAGAGGAAGACGCGCTACGGTCGATATGGAAGGATGCAGGGGTGTTGATGCCTGCCGCGATGATCGATCGCAGAATCATAACCACGAAACCGTCGGACCGGCCTCATTCGCGCGGCAAGGCCCTCAAGGAAGAGGCCCATTATGTCTATCGGCGTAACGGTCTTCCCTGCTTCGTCTGCGGAATCGTAGTGAAGAAACAGGAAGTAGCGGGGCGAAATCTGTTCTGGTGCCCTGTCTGCCAGGCGGAATAAAAAACGGGTGCAGGACGAGATGAAGCGCATGTGGCCTCCCGCGTAGATTATCGAAGAGATGCGGATTTCGTGACGGAAGCAAACTTAGAAGTTAGATAATTAGAAAAAGAAAACTATGGCGACAAAGACGAAAGATTATTACGGGCTGCTTGGCGTAAAGAAGACGGCTACAGCGGATGAGATTCGCAAGGCGTTCCGCAAAGCCGCGCGCAAGTACCACCCGGACGTGAACCCGGGCGACAAGAAGGCGGAGGAGAAGTTCAAGGAAATCTCCGAGGCCAATGACGTTCTGAGCGACGAAAAGAAACGCAAGATCTACGATCAGCTGGGCTTCTACTCCGACTCCATCGATCCGGCTGCAGCCGAGGCCGCGGCACGCGGCGGCTACGGCGGACCTGGAGGGTTTGGCGGAGGCGCTCCTACCGGCCGCGGAGGCGCGCAAGAAGTCCCCTTCGACTTCTCCGGCTTCGACTTCTCCGACTTCCAGGCCGGAGCGGGCCGTCAGGAGCAGCCCGGCGCAGGCGGATCTGGTGGAGGTTTTCGCGACATCTTCAGCCAGATGTTCTCTGGCGGCCGCAATACCGCATCGCGCGGACCTCAACCTGGCACCGACCTCGAGTACCAGGTCAGCGTCGACTTCTGGACCGCCATTCGCGGCGGCATCGCTCGCCTCGAGATCCAGCGGCAGGAGGTCTGCCCCACCTGCAAAGGCAAATCGACCACGGGCGGAAGCATGGAGTGCCCTGAGTGCCACGGCTCCGGCCAGGTCACGCAGATGGGTGGGCGCATGAAGTTCAACATCCAATGCCCACGCTGCGGCGGGTCGGGCAAAGTGCAGAACAGCTGTCCCACCTGTGACGGCGAGGGCGTCGTCACCAAGCGTGAGCCGCTGGAGTTCCGAATCAAGCCGGGAACACGCGACGGTCAGCGTATCCGTCTGGCGGGCAAAGGCAACGCCGGAACCAACGGCGGCGCTGCAGGCGATCTCTTCCTGATCATCAAGGCGGGGACCCACCCCTTCTTCACCCGAACCGGGGACGACATTTACGTAACCGTACCGGTCACAATCTCTGAAGCCTCGCTGGGAGCGAAGATCGATGTTCCCACCATCGACACCCACGAAGGCGGAGGAAGGACGCAGCTCAAGATTCCGCCTGGCACACAGACTGGCCAGAAGCTTCGACTGCGCGAAAAGGGAGTTCCCTCAGCCGTTCACGAAGGCAAGCGCGGAGACCAGATCGTCGAGGTCAAGATCGTCGTTCCCAAGGTGCAGGACGAACGCTCCAAGGAGATTCTGCGCGAGTTCGCCAAGCTGAACCCAGACGACCCGCGCGAAGAGCTCTTCGCGAAGGCGTGAATCGCTACATCACCGGCTGATCCGCTGACGATACCCAGGGCGCGGTCGTCGCTCTCGCCTGCCGTTGTTCCAAACGCTTTTCCTCGACGGCAGGCACGCTCAGCTGCGCGGTGGATGGGGAAGCCGGGAGCACAAACTCGTTGGCCAGTGCGGCCAGCCGATGCGTCGTCTCAGGGGCTACTGCTGCTATGCGTGCGGCGAGCCATGCGTGCGGAGTAAGAATGACCTCCGCCCGTCCTTTGGCAACTGCGTTATAGATGTGGTTGGCTGCGCGCCTGACCGACGCCGCAAGAATCGGGGTCGTGGCTCCAAGATCGAACCAGCGCGCCTCCTTCTTCTTGTCACCGACGAACGAAGCATGGTGATGCCCTCCCGTGCGCATCAAGCCCGGGCAGACCGTCGTAACCCGCACGCCCTTATGGCGCAATTCAGCGTGCAGTCCCTCCGAGAACCCGACCAGCGCGAATTTGCTCGCCGTGTAAGGCAGCAGATGAGGCACCGCAACCTTCCCCCCCACAGAACCGATATTGACGATCGCCGCCCGATTCCTCCGCTCACGATGAAGCATGTACGGAAGAGCAGCCTGGGTCATGTGCAGCGCAGCGAAGAAGTTCGTCGACATGGAGCGGTGGAAGGCTTCGAGCGACTGATCCTCGAAGGGGCCCACCTCCATGACTCCGGCATTGTTGATCAGCACGTCGATGCGGCCAAAATGGGCGATGGCATGCTCGACAAGACTTGCTGCCTGCGCAGGGTCGGTCAAATCGGCAGGAATAAGCAGGACATCCTCGTAGGAGCGGGCCGCCTTGCGCTTCAGCAGCGTATTCCGCGCCTTTGTAAGTTCTTCGACATCGCGCGCCGCCAGCACCAGCTTGTTCCCCGCACGGGCGAATCGCTCCGCCAGCGCCAAACCCAACCCGCGCGAAGCCCCGGTAATCAGCACGACACGATCGAAGACACGTTCTTTACGGCCGCGAAGTCCGGACTCACCCCGCCTCCTCCGCGAATTCAAAGCGTAGGCTGCCGCAGCGCCGGCCACTCCGGTAAGCATCTGAAGGAGGAGAGCGTTTCGTTTCATGTCAGGAATCCGATCCGGTACGGTAGTCTGAAGAGCATAACTGACTTGTTTGACGCTAACTTCAATCGTCAAGCTAGACTTCTCCTTGAGAAAAAGCTGGAAGGGAGACCGGGAGGACGGGGCCATGGCTACAAAGCGTAAGAGCAGAGGCGCATACATGATCTCGGCCGTCGCCGAGATGTATCAGATCCATCCCCAGACGCTGCGGCTGTACGAGCGCGAAGGCCTCCTGCGCCCCTCGCGCAGTGAAGGCAATACACGCCTCTATACCGACGAAGACCTGGAGCGTCTCGAGTTCATCCTCAACCTCGCCCGCGATCTCGGCGTCAATATTGCCGGAATCGCCGTCATCCTGCAGATGCGGGAGCGGATGGAAGAGATGAACCGGCAGATGCAGGGATTCGTCGACTACGTCAGAACCGAGATGCTGTCGAGGATGCAGCCGCAGGGCTCTTCAGCAGGTCTTATTCCGATGCGGCGTCCCGTCGTGGTGCCGCCCACTGCCCCCGGCAAAAAAAGACGATCGGGTCCGGAGGAGTAGCTTCCGCTGGTCACAAATCTTCGGAAATTCACCAGGATCTCCTCGTCTCTCCCTGACGGGCGGAGTAGCATGAACCCGCTTGCATTCCGCACTTTCAAGGAGACTTTAAGATGGCTCAACCCTTCGTTCACATGGAGCTCAACACTCCCGACCTGGCAAAGGCAAAAGACTTTTACGGACAGCTCTGCGGCTGGACCTTCGACGACGTCGACATGGGACCGCCCGCTGGAATCTACTCCGTCTTCAAGCCTTCCAGCGGCCCCGGAGGCGGAATCTACACCATGCCAGGACCTCCTCCCGCATGGCTTCCCTACATTGGCGTTGACGATCTCAAAGCCTCGACCGACAAGGCGATCTCTCTGGGCGCGAAGGTCCTCATGCGCGAGCAGGAGGTCCCAGGTCACGGCTCGTTTTCCATGCTGGTTGACCCGACCGGAGCCTCTGTAGCTCTTTGGCAAGCGAAACAAGCCTAGGCTGTAATCACAGATTCCCTAAACTCCCCTCGCGGAGAGCTTAGGGAATCTGTGCGCCTGAACCCTGCATCCTATTGCGGAGTTGTTGGGGTAGGACTGGTTGAGCCTCCGGAGCCGAAGCCCGAGCCCCCGGAGGATCCAAAACTACCACTCGGACTGGAGTTCATGCCGGGTGACATTGGACTTGTGGGTGAGCTGGAACCGAAGCCTGAAGGAGAGCCCGACGACCCAAAGCCGGAGTTTGTGCCCCCGCCCAGCAAGGCCGCCTTCGCCTTCAACTGCTCGATCCTGGGATCGTAGATAAACTCCCAGGTCTGATAGGTCGTCTGCTCGTTCAGGATTGTGATCGAGGCTCCCGAACGCGAGCTGCCGATCCCCACAATCGGAGCGCCGCCGCCGGTAAAGCTGGTCGCAGACTGACTGCCGATTCCGCCGGATGAATTCGAAGCACTGCTCGAAGAGACTGTAGCCACCCCACTCGAGCCAGGTCCTGAAGGCGAGCCTGAGCTTGAAGGTGAGCTGGTCCCGGAACTCAGGCTGAAGACTGACGAGGAACCTCCGGGGCTCGACGTCCCCATTCCACCCGAAGAGCCAAAACTTGTCGAACCCGTCGTCCCTTGTGTCCCTCCCACCGTCGAGCCCGGCTGGCCCGGAGAAGCCATGGAAGAGGCTGACCCCAAACCTCCTCCGCCGCTCGGAATGCCCGCCAGAGGCTGACCGAAGAAGCCCTTCACCGTGGTCTTGGCTTCACCGACGTGGATCAACTTCCAGTCTGCTTTGCCGGTCATCGGGTCTGGATACTTCTGGCGAAGAAACCGGATATTCGTCGACTTTACGAGCTGATCCATCGTTCCCGGATAACGTCCGAACTTCCGGTAATAGAGCTGGATCGCGCGAATATATTCGTTTCCGCGATGAATCGATTCCACTTCGCGATCGCGGCGCAGATTGAGAGCGACCTTGGGGGCTGCGACACTCAAAGCCAGCATCACCAGAAAGACAAGCACGATCACCCCGATGAGCATAAAGCCCTGCTCGTCTTCGCGCGTCCTGTTGTTCTCGTGATGCTGCATCGCCGTCACCTAGTGGACAATCAGCGGGAGCGACTGCCGGTTGTTGTTCGCCATGTCTTCCACCAGCACCGAATTTGCGGAGATGGTAAGAATACGATAACGCCGCTGCACAACGTCGCCATCCTGCGCGAGAAAGACGTCTTCCCCATGCAGAAGGAAAGCATGCCGCTTTCCATTCGACGTGGTCTCTGTACCGAAGAACTTCAGCTCGATGGGCGGCGGCGGGGGCGGGCCGGGCGGAGGCGTATACACCGGAGCGGTCACCTTCGGACGCGCCGAAGCGATCGCCGTCGGAATCTCGACAGGCGCCGAAGTCGCAGAGAAAATATTGCGCCCCGTTCCCGAGTAGACCAGCCGTTCGGCAACCAGCATCGGCTCCATCTTCAGCGTCGGGTCCAGCTGGGTTGGGGCTGTTCCAACATCCTTCGCCACGCCGGTAGAAGTGTGCAGACCTGTCGGCCTCGTCCCCTGCACTACAACCGGCTGCGACGGTCGCGGCGCCGGAGTGTCGTCCGAGAGCTGATAGTAGAGGATTCCGCCCGCAAGCAGAACAAATGCGCCGACCGCGAGGGCCTTCTTCTGGACATCGGGAGTCAATCTCATCGCGCCTCGCCTCCCCCCGTCGCGCCGTTCGCGCCCTTCGCTCCGTTCGCTCCGTTCGCTCCGTTCGCTCCGTTCGCCGACGAGCTTTGTGGCTCTGCGGCGGCCGTTGCGTCTTTACCCGCCCGCAGATAGGTCGTCAGGCTCAGCCGCAGCCCCACCGTGCCGCTCTGTTGGCCGGTCAGGGTTACGCCGCGAATCAGGAAGAACATCTTGTCGCGCTCAAGCGAGTTGATAAAGAGAACCAGCGGACGATAGTCTCCATTGAAGCTCTCGTCCATGCGAACTTCTGTAAGCGCCCCCGCCGCACCGTCCAGCACGGGAGAATACGCGTACTGGCCGCGCGTCATCTTCACTCCCTGCTGCTTCGTCAGAGCGCCCAGCTCGGTAAGCACCTCGGAGTAGGCCACGGGCAGTCGCTTCACATAAAACTCGTCTGAATCTTCGGTCGCCTTCGCCAGCTTGCCATCCAATCCTTCAAGAGGCTTGGTCGCAATCTCGGCCGTCTTCATCACTAAGGTCTGCTGATCGACTGCAACCGCGTTCTGGCTGCTGGCGGTCTTCCAGGCGATCCCCATCTGGATCAGAAGATAGAGGTTCACCAGCGCCAGCAGAGCGATGCCAGCGTAGTAGAGATTCAATCGCGTCAGCAGGACACGAGCACGCTCAGAAACTCCCTGCACCCTCTTGGCGATCATCGTTTGAGTCGTTGTCGTCATCGCGGTCCTGCTCCTGGCGTGCGCGGTGACGGAGAAGCCTTGGTCCCCTGCGAGTTTCGCGATCTCTTGGTCTTCGACAGATCGGATGATTTCGTCTGCAACTTATCTTTATCAGCCACAGATGCTGTCTTGGCTTTCTTTTCGACGGCTACAGGAAGAGGGTTGTAGCCACTGTAGATATCGAACTCGACCGCGCCGGGAGCGAGTCCCGAAGAGGCCGTACTGTGACCCTCCTGCATCTGCGCAGATTCCGTGGCCAGGCGGGGAGCGATGAAGCGTTGCGACTTCTCAAGATTCCCTACCAGCTCGACTGCGCGCTCGCGCTCTCCGCTAACGCGAAGCCGGATGCTTACCTCGCCGGACTTGTTCGTCGCCGGCTCGATGCTTGTCACCTGGACGCCGGCAGGAAGCACGCGCTCGAGATCCATCATCACCGCCGTCCAGCTGAAGCTCTTCTTTACGAACAGCGCGTTGAGAAACTGGCTTCGCTCGAGAACAGCCATATTCTGCGGCTGGTGCATTCGAGCCTCGTTGTGTTGCCGCAGCTGCTGATACTCGAGCGTCTTCGCCTTGAGCGCGTTCATTTGTGCCGCTGCGACACGTGCCCTCGCATTCAGAAAATGCAAGGCGATGCCGAGCAACACCGCTAGAAAGGTAAGCGCAATGGCAGCCAGTCGAAGCCTGGCATACAGGGGACGCAGCTCAATAAAAGGACGCGTCGCAAGATTGACTGAGATTCGCATCAGTTCTTCAGAGCTCCTCTGACGCCGGCCAGCCAGCCTCGCGATAGATGCGTGGCCGCAGCCCCGGCCGCAAGAGCATCTGCTCCGACCATCTCTCTCACATCCGCTCCTTCAAAACCGTTCTCCTCGAGAATCAGGCCCAAAGCCTCCGCCCCCATGGTCCCGGCAGAAAGAATTGCATTCGGCGCGCTTGCCAGCGTGTCCTCGAAGTAGGCGGCGGCTACGCTCACGGCCTGGGCGATCTCACGACCCGTCATCGCCGCTTCAGCCGAGGCAAGCACCTGCGCCTCGATTGCCGCCGCTTCCTCAATGCGGTCATATCCGTTATCCCCCGCCGGTATCTGCAACAAGGAGTCGGGATCGCCGATCGCCGGAAGCTCATTCGCCAGTTCGAGCGAGCGATGCAGCAGAAGCACGCCCGCGCGAACGATCGCGGTCGTAATCCCTCCATGCCCGGCATTCACCATCAGGACCGCCGACTGCTGCTCCTCAAGACCGGCCAGCGCCGCCAGCGTGCTCGGAAGCACCGCACCCGGCGTATAGCCAGCCGCGACGACCGCCTGCTCATACTCGTCCAGGACCTCGCGCGGCATGGCGACAGCCAGAACCCGCACCCCGTTCTTGTCGCTGGACATCACCTGGTAGCTCAGCGCCGCATGGTCGCTGTCGAACGGCAACAGCTTTTTCAGTCGGAACCGGACCACCGCCATCGCCTCGACCGGCTTCGTAGGCAGGGCATCAAACTCCAGCAAAAGCACCCTCGCCGTCGCGTCCGGAACGATCACCGTAACCGCTCGTCCGCGATCCCCCGTACGTCGATCCCCGGTACGTCCCGCAACTGTATCCAAAGTCTCGCGCAAGGCCGCCACCACCCGATTCCGATCGGCGAAGTTTCCCGCCTTCAGCCCGATGGCGAGCGAGCTGCCGTCCAGCGGGCTTCCGGCCACGGCCGTCAAAAGCGCGGCGGCGTCTTCAGCCCTGGCCGCAACAATACCTTCCGCTCTCAGCTCAACCGCGAGCCGGGGGCGCGTACCCAAAGTTTTCGGGAAAATCTCCATTCCGTCTCAGCTTATCCTGTTCTCTCGTCCTAACCACTTCGCCCTGAGACTAACGCCCCGCTTCGATGAAGGTTACCTTGTTGATCTCTTTGAGCGTCGTGATCCCATCGCGAACCCGCTCCAGAGCCGAATCGCGAAGAAACGCCATTCCCTTATCCCGCGCCTTCTTGCGAATCTCGCTTCCCGGCTTCTTCGCCAGCAGCATCTCGCGAATCTCATCGTCCAGCTCCAGCAGCTCGTGAATCGCCGACCGCCCACGATATCCCGTTCCACCGCACTCAATGCATCCGGCTCCCTCGCGGAAGCGGAAGTTACGCCATTCCTCGGGCTTGAGACCACTCGCGATCAATTCCGCGTCATCGTAGCGAACATCCCGTACGCAAAAATCGCAAACCTGCCGAACCAGCCGTTGCGCCAGAATGCAGTTCAGCGCCGAGACGAAGTTGTACGGCTCCACACCCATGTTGAGAAAGCGCCCCAGCACGTCCACAACGTTGTTCGCGTGCACCGTCGTAAACACCAAGTGTCCCGTCAGCGCGGAGTTGATCGCGATCTGCGCCGTCTCCGCATCGCGAATCTCACCCACAAGAATCTTGTCCGGATCGTGCCGGAGAATCGACCGTAGACCGCGGGCGAAGGTCAGCCCCTTCTTCTCGTTCACCGGAATCTGCGTGATGCCACGAATCTGGTACTCGACCGGATCCTCGATCGTAATGATCTTGTCCTCTTCGCTCTTGATCTCGTTCAGCGCCGCATAGAGAGTCGTCGTCTTTCCCGATCCCGTCGGCCCGGTCACCAGCACCATGCCATACGGCTCCTTGATGTAGCGGCGAAAGCGCTCCAGGTCGCGTGCCGCAAATCCCACCACCTCCAGCGAGAGCTTCTTGAACTTCTCGCTCATCGACTCCTTGTCGAGCACGCGAAGCACGGCATTCTCGCCATGAACCGTCGGCATGATCGAGACACGGAAGTCGATCAGCCGCCCCTTGTAGCGCACGCGGAAACGTCCGTCCTGCGGCACGCGGCGCTCCGCGATATCCAGCTCGCTCATGACCTTGATGCGGGAAAGGATCGTCTGGTGATGCTCACGCGCAATCGGAGCCATGGCCTGCTGCAACACGCCGTCGATACGATACGTCGCCAGCAGCGAATCGTCGAACGTCTCCAGGTGAATATCCGAGGCGCGCCGCTCTAGCGCCGTGAAGATCGTCGTATCCACCAGCCGGATAATCGGCGAAATATCGTCTTCGCTCGTCAGCCGCTCGATCGAGATGTTCTCGTCCTGATTCTCTTCACTCGAAAGGACGTCGAACGCCAGCCCCTCGCTGGCCTCATCCAGCACGCGCTGCGACTGTTCCGTCTTCTTCAGCAGCTCGGTAATCTGCGACAGTGTCGCCACCCGCGTCACCAGCCGCATGCCCAGCAGGCCGGAGATCTCATCCAGCACCATCAGCTTCGACGGATCGGAGACCGCAATCGCCAGCCGCGAGCCCATCTGCTCCAGCGGGACGAAGTTGTACCGGAACATCATGTCCACCGGTACGCGCTTGAACAAGTCGTGCTGAATCTTGAAGTTCTTCAGATCAATAAAGTCGGCATGGTATCTCCGCGCCAGCACCTGCGCGCGTTCGAATTCATCCATTCCCAGTTCGTTGACTGGGATCGCCAGCGGAAGATTTGCCATACCCGTAAGACTCCTATGCTCAGTGAAGCGTCACCTGAGAGCGGCTAACAGCTCCAGGACAACCTGAACTCTTTTCATTGCAACAAAATTAACAACTCTTATTAGATATGCACGCGTGTCGCCATTGGATAGGCTTCGCGTAGTCTCATAGACTTCTTAATGGTACTATTTCGCTCCCTCGCTTTGTCTGAAGTAACGGGCCCAAATCCCAATTCAGGAGGATTCGATCGATGAGCGATGCCGTTGCCCCGTTGTCAAACTTCGCCCACCGGACCGTCAACTGGTCCATCTTTCTCAGTATCCTGCTCATTCTGGCAGGCTTCCTCACTCTCATGATCCCCTTCCTCGGCGGCATCGGGATCACCATCTTCGTCGGATGGGCGCTGATCATTAGCGGTGTCACCCATTTTGTCTTCGCCTGGAAGAGCCATGCCACCGGAAGCCGCCTGTGGGAGCTGCTGGTCGGGCTGGCCTACCTCGTCGCAGGATTCTACATCATCCTGAATCCCGTCTCCGGCCTCGCCTCCTTGACCCTCCTGCTCGCCTTCTATCTCTTCTTCGAGGGAATCTTCGAGGTCATCGCCTTCTTTCAGTTAAAGCCTCGCCACGGAGCCGGATGGCTGCTCTTCGACGGCCTGATCACCCTCCTGCTCGCCTGGATGATCTGGCGCCACTGGCCTTCCAGCTCCGTCTGGGCCATCGGAACCCTGGTTGGCATCAGCATGCTCTTCAGCGGATTCTCCCGCCTGATGCTCTCCATCAGCGCGAAACGCGTCCTCAAAGCCGCTTAGCTCACTCCCACGAAGCGTCATTCCGACTACCAAGGAAGCGTCATTCCGAGCGAAGCCGAGGAATCCCTGTATTTCGCCTTTGCCGCCATCACCTGAGCGCGTAAGTGAAGATCTGTCCTACTTGTCCGCAGAATCCAGCGACTGGATCAGTGCGTCCGCCTGCGCCATCGATCCATCCAGGCTGGTCAGCAGTACATCCACATCGGTCGAGATCTTCGCCGACGTCCCCTTCAACGAACCAATCGCCCGCGCATTGAGGTTGTGCTTCAGAAAGACCACCTGGTCGTGGAACGCAGTGAGTACCGGGGACATGCGAGCCTCCGTCTGCCGCATCGACTTGAGATAACCCGCCTCCTGCAGCCGCGACTTCCGCAGCATGTCCGCCGATTGCTGTTTCAGCTTGCGGTTGTCCATCCCATCGATCTCCTTCTGCCACTCCTTGAAGAGATCGTTCGAGACCTTGTCGATCGACTCGATGCGGTCGTGCAGCTTCTTGGCCGCGTCGTCCGCCTTCTCATACTCGCTGTTCAACTTCTTGTAGTTCTTCTCCAGTTGTCCGCCCTGAAAGCCCGTCAGCGCCTGAAACGATTCCATTGTGGTCTTGATCTGCTCTTTGGCCTGCTGCTGTTCTTTCTTCGAATCCTTCACTCGCGAGACCAGAATGTCCCGCTTCTCCTTGCCCAGCGTGGCCATCGCCTTGTAGTACGTCCGCGTACATCCGGCAAGCAACAGAACAGACAGAAGTGCGCAAGCCGTTGCGCAACGAGCCTTGACCGCAGAGTTCATGGACTTCTCCATACAGCAATTTGAAATTTCAAACTCAGGGCCCGAGCTTCCATATTGCCAGAGCCTGTAGAGATTCGTTCCTATGAAAGTAGGATCGCCGCCCATCTCGCCCCTACCTTCACAGCGTCATTCCGAGCGAAGCCGATGAATCCCTGTATTTCGTCCGTGCCACCACGGACCCAACGCATCACCCATACAGTGTCATTCCGACCGGAGCGTAGCGGAGTGGAGGAATCCGCTTCTCGACCACGGCTCATCCATTGCAGAGGAACCGCATCATCCTGCTAATGACCACTCATTCCGCTGGCTCCCAGGCTGAAGATCGGGAGATACAGCGCGATCAGAATGGTTACAACGACAACTCCCATCACGACGAGAATAAGAGGCTCAATCAGGCTCATCGCCGCCGTAAGGTTGGTCTGCACATCCTCTTCGAAGAACTCCGCGACTGAGTTCAGCATCTGCGGAAGTGCTCCGGTCGACTCGCCTACTTCGATCATCTCGATGGCAAGCTCCGGAAATGCCTTGGTCTGCTCCAGGCTCTTCGACAGGCCCTTGCCCTCGCGAACCGTCTCCACCGAACGAAAGACGGCATTGGCTACCTGTCGTGAGTCGATGGAACGTGCCGCCGTCTCCAGCGACGGGACCAGTGGAAGACCACCGGTAAGCAGCGTCGACAGCGTTCGAGAAAATAAGCCGACCTGATACTTCAGCCAGACGTCCCCGAAGATTGGAGTACTGATGCGAACTTTATCAATCAGCGTCGCTCCCGCATCCGTCTTGGTCCAGCGAAAAAACAGGAAGCCAAGGCCAGCCAGCGCGACCAGGAAGTACACGCCATAATGCTGGGCATTGCGCCCCAGGTCCATCAGGAATACCGTCAGCGCCGGCAACGCCGTTCCAAGCTGCTCGTACAGCTGCGCAAAGCGGGGAACGACAAACGTGATCAGGAAGATGAACAATCCGATCACCATGAAGATCAGCAGTGCCGGGTAGATCAGGCTGGCCTTCAGCTTCTTGCGAAACGTGAGCGAGACCCGCTGAAAGTCCAGGTAGCGCTGTAATACCTCTTCAAGATTTCCCGAACGCTCCCCGGCCAGCAGTGTCGTTGTATAAACCAGCGGAAATCCGCCCTGCGCTTCGAACGCCTGCGAGATCGACTCGCCCGTCTTCACCCGCGCTGCAACATCCTCAAGCTGTGCGCGGAACTGAGGCAGTTTCTGTCTTCGCCCCAAAAGATCGAGAGAGCCCAGAATCGGAAGCCCGGCACGGATCAGCGTAAGAAACTGCTGGTTGAAGATAAGAAAAGTCTCCAGCTTGACCTTCTTCCGGTTGCCGCCAAGATTTCCTCGCGTTTTGACCGAGTAAACGTAGTAGCCGGCCTGGGTAAAGCGGGCGCGCAACTCCTCGGCGGTGGCGGCCATGTGAGTCTGCTCCAGCACCTTTCCCCGTTCATCCGCCAACCGAATTACAAACTCGTTCATACTTATTCCATCTTAGACGTTCCGCATTGCATGCCAGCACAGCCATGGGGTAAACCCTGAATTAACAAGGAAAAACCCGGAATTCACGCAAAGTAGAACCTTCGAATCAGTACAACATTGCTTGTCATCCTGAGCGGAGCCCGAAGGGCGAAGTCGAAGGATCTGCGGTTACCACGAAACTATGCCTGTCTTTCATGCATGGCGATGACGGAGGGCTCCCCCGGAGAATCCGCCTCCATCCACATCCAGACGGCATTCGGCAGCGCAAGCGCAAGGGTCACCAATCCGACGATCCAGACCGGTGGGTCGAGCCAACCCCGGGGATTCATGGACGATTCAGGCCTCATGGGGAGCCAGAAATATCCCACCAGATAGAGCAACAGAAAGATCCCGAAGCACCACCGCATGATTCGATACGCTGTCTCGTGCGCTCTGAGCCGCTCCATCTCCACACGTTCGTCCTCGGGCTCCAGCATCTTGTAGGTTCCTACGCGATAACGCGCAAGGATCTCTTTTTGCTCATCCTCTCTTAGGGAATCAAAACTTTTGCCGTACTCCAGCTGAGCACGATCTTCGAGGCCCGTTACGACCGGATTGCGCTGTCTGCGCCATCTTCCGTCGATCAATGGCGAAGCAATAAACAGCGGATTCAGGAGCCGCAACATGTTGTAGAAGCCGTGGTGATTTAGTCCAATCAAAGTTAAGAGATAGAACGCCCACAGTCCCGCCAGGATCGACACCTGCCTGCGTCGCCATCTCTGCGACCGGTATTTCAAGGCCTGACGCAGCAAAAGACTCGGCTTCGCCATCTCATGCCTCCCTGCGCTGCATCTCGTAGACCTGCTCACTCAAAGGACGAAAAGGCTCCGGAGAAAATATGGCTTCGATCGGCAATTTAAAGTAGCGACTGATCTTGAAAGCCAGCTCAAGCGACGGGGTGTAATCCCCTCGCTCAAGAAATCCGATCGTCTGCGGATTCACGCCGACCTCACGCGCAAGCGACTGGCGGCTCAGCGATCTCTCAGACCGAAGTACGGCAATCCGGTTATAGAGCATCTTAAAATCCTCTGCCAACAATATATTGCGTATAAGCAACAATTAAATACTTATTTACAATAAATCTGTTTGAACGAGGAAGACTCGTAGCCAACAAAAAGCCCCGGCCAATAGCCGGGGCTTTTATAAAGTTACAGAAATCGTTAGACGCTGAAGCTCGATCCGCATCCGCACGTCGACTTCACAGCGGCATTCTCGAACTTGAAGCCGGCAGCCTCGAGGGTCTCGACATAGTCCACCGTGCAGTTGACCAGATACATGGCCGAGGTAGCGTCGACAAAAACCTTCAGGTCGTCGAACTTGATGACCTTGTCCATCATGCCTGCCTGATTCTCGAACGACATCGAATACTGAAAGCCCGAACATCCGCCGCCCACCACACCGATACGCAGACCGGCGGGGACCGGGTTCTGAGATGCCATAATCTCCTTCACCTTCGCGATTGCGTTCGCGGTAAGGTTCACAGCTTGTGTGGAAACAGGAGCACCGGTAACAACTTCAGCGGTAGGGGTGACGGTGGCAGTAGACATCGAATCTCCTTGTCTTTTCTCAAGACTCTTTAAGTGTATGCTCCCTCAATCACAGGGGCAAGCCTCTTGAGCCGTCCCGGCGGAACATCCACTAATTGGATGTCGCTGAGGCATTCTGGATGCATCTCTTCGGCCAGGGAAAGCTGCTACCATCAGCTTTAGGGTAGTTCACTCGAACAGCCCTGAACTTTATGAAACCTCTCCTTTTCCTCGCGAACGCTTTTATCAATTTCTTTGGAATTACCCAGCCAACCGAAGCGGCGGCCAACCGAGCCGCCCAGTTCATCGCCTCTCTGATCGGATTGGTCCTTCTGATCTTTTTCAGTGTTGTGGGATTCGGGATCTATATCCTCGCTCACCACTAATTAGCTAACAAATAAAGACCACATCCACGCACAAAATAGAAAAACCCGCATACACCGTCATTCTGAGCGGAGCGCAGCGGAGTCGAAGAATCCCTGTATTTTGCTTATGCCGTCACGAAAGATAGCCCAAGCCCCGGATTTGCCGATATCCACAGAACACAGCAGAATTGAATCCCTCGCAAAAGTTGTCAAGCCTTACCTCCTCTAAATCAAACAAACCAGGCAAGATCGTTATGCCGATCAGTTCCTTCCATTCTGCTAGCCTTAAATACAAGGGATGAATCTGCGTGGATCCCCTGAGTATTCTCATAAGATCAACTTACGAATAATCCATTTATTTTCAGTACTTTGCGAATAAAGTCCAGGGCTAAGCCCTTTCTATGGAAGATTTTGCGCAAAAATCAGGGAGGGGGTCCCCGTGATCTCCAAACAGGTCTTCCCTGGACGGGGAAGGGTATTCAGGTATCGAGCCTGATCCGCCCGCAATTCCTCACAAATAGCTGGTTGATCCTTGAGAGACAGGCGTATTATCCCGTCGGACGGCCCTCGCTGCCATCCGTGCCTGCTGCCGGCCCGTAATGGCCCAGCCCGGATCGCCCAATTTGCTTGGCCCTGTAAAGGGTGGAGGGAAATTGCTATGAGCCTTGTACCCATCATGCTCATTGTCTGGGGAGTTGTGGCAGCCTGTTTTCTGGCACTACTCGCCTACCGCGGACAGCTCACTCGTTACGAGGACGATCAGCTCTTCCTGAACGAGCGAGAAACGCACGAACAAACCACACAGAACGAGATCGTCCGAAAAGTAAACAAGATCGGTCCTGCCATCCGCGTCCTCGGTTTCGCCGCGGCCGCGATGACCGTCGGTATCGTGGGCATCTTTACCTACGACGCCTGGCAGCGGCTGAATTAAGAGAAGCAGGCCTCGAGCCAAAACATTCACTCCCCACAGAAGATAGAGGGCAAACGAGAAAGAGGGCAGGCGCTTGGCGCCTGCCCTCTTTCCTTTCACCTTCTATCTCGTTATGCGTTATAAGTTGACGACGAGACGCGTCCACCCTGACCGGTCCAGTTGGTATGGAAGTACTCCCCGCGCGGCTTATCAACACGCTCATACGTATGAGCGCCGAAGAAGTCACGCTGCGCCTGCAGCAGGTTCGCAGGAAGACGCTCCGTCCGGTAGCCGTCATAGAACGCCAGTGCGGTTGAGAAGGCCGGCGTGGGAACACCGATCTCGATCGCATGAACGATCGCCTTGCGCCATGACCATCCATACTTGTTCAACGCGCTCGAGAAGAAGTCGTCCAGCAGGAGATTCTGCAACTTCGGATTGTTGTCGAACGCCGCCTTGATGTTGCTCAGGAAGACGCTGCGGATGATGCAGCCGCCGCGCCACATCAGCGCGATGCCGCCCATGTTGAGTTCCCAGTTCTGCTCTTTCTCGATCGCGCGAAGCAGCATGTAGCCCTGCGCATAGCTCACCATCTTCGAGCAGTAGAGAGCCCGGCGCACATCTTCGATGAACTCCTTCTTCTCCGAGATGGTAAGCACCTTCTTCGGTCCCTGAAGGATCTTCGAAGCGGCAACGCGTTCGTCCTTCAGAGCAGAGAGGCAGCGAGCAAATACGCTCTCGCCGATCAGAGTGACGGGCTGGCCCAGGTCGAGCGCAGAGATCGCCGTCCACTTGCCGGTTCCCTTCTGTCCAGCCGTATCGAGAATCTTGTCGATCATCGGCTTGCCATCGTCGTCCTTCTTGGCAAAGATCTTGGTCGTGATCTCGATCAGGTAGCTGTCCAGCTCACCCTTGTTCCACTCAGCGAAGATCTCGCTCAACTCATCCGGCGTCAATCCAAGCGCGTCCTGCAAAAGCTGATACGCCTCGCAGATCAGCTGAATATCGCCGTACTCGATGCCGTTGTGCACCATCTTCACGTAATGACCGGCTCCATCGGGACCGACCCAGTCGCAGCAGGGCGAGCCATCTTCGACCTTGGCCGCGATGGCCTGAAAGATCTCCTTCACATGAGGCCAGGCCGCAGGATCTCCACCGGGCATGATGGACGGGCCGAAGCGCGCGCCTTCTTCGCCACCGGAGACGCCGGTGCCGATGAAAAGAATTCCCTTCTCCGCGAGCTCTTTTCTGCGACGGTTCGAATCGGTGAACAGCGAATTGCCGCCGTCAATAATGATGTCGCCCTTCTCGAGATAAGGCAGCACGTGATCGATCGTCTGATCGACAACATCTCCAGCCTTCACCATCAGCATCACGCGGCGCGGACGCTTCAGCAGCTTGCAAAGCTCCTCGGCGGAGTGGGCTCCGACGACCTGGGTTCCCTTCGCCTCATGATTGATAAACTCGTCCACCTTGGAGGTCGTGCGGTTGAACACGGCCACTTTATATCCATGATCATTCATGTTCAGTACAAGGTTCTGGCCCATAACAGCCAGACCTATCAAGCCAATATCGCAACTTCCTTCAGCCATCTCTTTCTCCTCAGGCGATCACCCCTGGTGTTCGCGAAATTAAACATGTTGTTACAAACGCCACAGACCGAAGGTGCGGTGGTCCGTCACGAGTCTGACTACATCATAGGGGGAGAGAGGGAGAACTGGCAGGCGAGGTATTCCACAAAAAAGTGGAGCCTCGCATAGGCGAGACTCCATAGAGCGTATTGGGTCTGGTTTTTAGAAGAAGATTCTGCCACCCAGCTGTACCAGCCGGGGAAAGCCCAGGGTTCCGGTGATCTTTCCGGCTGAGCTGCCGCCGATCTGGAGATTTGGGCCGTTGAACTGGGGCGTGTTGAAGGCGTTGAGGGCCTCGGCGCGGAACTCCGCGTTCACTCTTTCGGTGACCTTGAAGTTCTTGTTCAGAGAGAGGTCGGAGTTCAGATATCCCGGACCGTAGCAATTCGTGGTGCGGGAAACATTGCCATAGGGCAGGCCACCGCCTGCTGTGGGAGTTCCGCTCTGAGTGAAGGCCGCCGTGTTGAAGTAAGAATCGAGACGATCCTGAGGAGATCCCGATTTACAGGGATTTACACCAGGAACGAAGTTCGGCCGCTGGGTGGAATTGCCATAGCTGCTGAGGTTATTGGTGGCCTGCGTAATCGGTAACGGACCTCCATCCTGAACGATCATGATGTCGTTGAACTTCCACCCGCCGACGGCAAGATCAACCCAGCGGTTGGCTCCGCCCAGGAAGGTCTTTCCGTGTCCGAAGGGAAGCTCGTAAGTGGCCGAGATGGTGAAGCGCTTTGGAATGTCATTGACCGCGCGAGCATATTCCGAGCTGATGTTGTAGGTATCCTGCGGACCATTGTTGCCGGGGTTGAGCGTGCTGCTGGCACCCCAGGCATTATCCCAGTTGGAAGACCAGGTAAAGGCGCCGAGAATCGTGAGACCACGGTTGAACCGCTTCTGCACTTTGATGTCGAGAGCGTTGTAATCGGAGATACCATTGCTGACCGAATCCGTGATGGCGCCAAACTGAGGGTACGGACGAACGGTCTGGTTGTAGGGCTGGTTTATGTTTCTCCATGCTCCCAGGCCCGCGTACTTGAATGGTGTCGAAGCGCCAAGTGCCGTGCTTCCCATCGAGAGGTAACTGTCCTGAAGCTGGTTGATGTTCATGTTGTTGCTCTGATTGCGTGCATGGCCGCCGACATATCCGACCTTGAGCGCAAATCCATAAGGCAGTTCCCTCTCGATATCTGCCGAGTAAGACTCGTAAAGGGGGGCCTTGCGGTGCTGATCGATGACGGAGATCGTGCTGCCGATGCTCGTGCTGTATCCCAGCGAGTTGCCGGTGGGAGAGGTGCTGATGTTCGGAAACGGATTACTTAGGCTGACGCCTGGAACACCGCTCTGCGAGTTGATGGAATTCGTCAGCACATAGCCCGGAGCAAATGCGGACGACGTGCTGTAGACGATGGGCTGATAAAACAGGCCGTATCCGCCGCGGACGACGGTCTTTTCGTTGACGGCATAGGCGAAACCAAAACGAGGTGACCATTTGTTCGCGGTATTGCCGGTCTTGGTGGGATAGCCGTTCTGACCGGCGAACATGATGCCTCCTGTTGCCGGGACATTCGAGCCAGCCACCGTATAAGTGGCCGCAGGATCAAAGCCGACCGCGTACTGGTTGTTGCGCTCTTTCACACCAGGTTCGTTCTCGTAACGGATGCCGAGGTTCAACGTAAGCTTCGCATTCACGCGCCAGTCGTCCTGAGCATAGATGGCGTTATATCCCGTGGTAATAGCGAGCTTCGCCGGAATCACCAGTGAGGCGCTGGTGGGATAGCCCAGAAGCAGGTCGGCTGCGGTTGCACCCGTGCTCGAAGCCGAATGCGGATCGGTGCTTGGAAGCCCCGAGTTCGTCAGCGTGCTATCGAAGACGAAGTTTCCGCTCGTATTGCTGAGATTGGTTGAGGTCACGCTGATGGCGCGGAAGACATAACCCGCCTTCACGCTATGCTTGCCGAGACTCTTTGCGACGCCAACGACGAAGTTACGGGAGAAGTAGACCGCGGGACCGGAGTTGGAGGTTCCCTCATTGGCTAGACCCGCGTCTGCATTGCCTCCGGGCCCGGTGATCGCCGGGAAACCGGACTTCGACAACGCCTGCAGATAGCTGTTCGGGAATCCGAGAGTGGACTGATCGAAGCCCGCACTAATGTCCTGGGTATCGTTGGGAAAGCGGTTGAAACCAAATCCAACTGTGAGTACCGTCGTGGGATTCAACGTAATGGTGTTCTGGATGCCAACCGCATCGACCTTGCGATAGAGCAGATACGATCCCGAGCTACCAGCAAGGTTCTGGAGAGCGTTGCCGCCCGGCTCCTTGCTGCCGTAGTGCATGTAGTAGAAGTCGGCGAGCCAGAAGTTTCCGAACTCATGGTTCAGCTTGCCGATGAACTCGTCCGCGCGATCACCCAGCGTATCGCCACCGTTGAAGTTGAGACCGCCGTAACTGGTGATGGCGTTGTTTGGTTTTGGATACATCGAGAGAATGGCGTAGCCGACCGGGTTGATTCTGCTTGAAGGAATTTTATTGCCCGGAAAGGCCTTGCGCGTAGGGCTGGATGGATCGTAGATGCAGCGGCCACTGATGCAGTTTCCTGCTGCGTCGACCTGGCCAATCTCTGAGAAGTTGCCGGCGTCCGCGATCGAGCTGCCGCGTTGCAGCATCGTCGGAACCGGGAAGGAGTTCGCCGCTGTAAGCGGAGAGCGCTGGCGGTAGCCCTCTTCGGTAATCCAGAAGAAGGTCTTGTCCTTTCCGCCAAGAATCTTGGGTAGAGGAATCGGTCCACCAATCGAACCGACATAGCTATAAAACTCGGCAGCACCGCGCGGTGTCGTCTGCGAGACGATATTGCCATTTGCGTCCTTCGTTGGAGTGCGGTTGTTGAAGAAGAGGTTCGCTCCCCAATTCGTCTGCCGTGTCTCACCCTGCAGGACGCCGTGTAGTGCAGCAGAGCCGGATCGGAGCGTCGTGTTGAACATGCCTCCGCTGGTACGGCCGATCTCGGCATCGTAAGTGTTGGCCTGTACCTTCACCTCTTCCACAGACTCAAGTGAAGGAATGATTACGGCGCGGTTGCTGAAGTCGGTGATGGGGATGCCGTCGACGGCGTAGTTGTTGGAGCTGAGCGGCGCGCCCGCGATAGAGATGGTCGAGGATCCGCTCTGGTCCTGGAAGCGCACGAATCGCGGATCGCCCACGGGCGTCACGTTGTTGTCGAGCTTCGAGAACAGGAAGGGATTGCGTCCGGGATTCGGAAGATTAGTCAGCTTCTGCGAGTCGATGAGCTGCCCATTGTAAGAAGTCTGGTTGTTCACCAGGGGCTCGCTCGCAGTAACTTCTACGCTCTCACTCGCCGAACCGATCTTCATAGAAACGTCGAATGGAATCGTGTTACCCGAATCCACCGTGATCCCGCGCGTCTCCGATTTCTGGAAGCCGTCCATGGTGACGGTGATGGTGTAGCTGCCCGGATCGACGGCATTGAACACATACTCTCCCGAGCCATTGCTGATAGTCTTTCGGGTTGTCCCTTTGGATTGGGATGTAAGAACTACCGTCGCCGGAGTCAGGGCTCCTCCCTGAACGTCTGTAACAGTTCCGCGGATTGCTCCATAGTTCGACTGCGCCAGTGCAGCTGTTCCAGCCACGACAGAGAACACGACGAGTAGAACAAACTTGTAAATTCTCTCTTGCAAGCGAACCATATTCAGCCTCCAGCGGGGGTATTCAACACATGTGGGGTCACAGCCTGTGCGTCCAGGCCACGGGAGAGGAAGGTCATCAAAGCAGACAGGTATGAAACCAGGACCGGAGCAGACGACGACTGAAGCCGCACTGAAAAGTGCAACTGGCGCCCATTGAAAGATGAGCTACCGCCGGATCGATCTGCGGATCGAGGAACTATTTCTTTATGAAGCTGTAGATAGCTGCGGGGGTCTCTACAATCTGCTCTCCGGCTACGCCGCCAGAGTTCCAGAACAGGCTACGAGAACACATCGAGCAGACGGACGGACGTTGTCTCTGCTCTTCCCTTGCATCGTTACCGAAGGGAGCTAAATATACACTTCTTAGAGCGAGGCCGAAGACCCCACCCAACGTGAAAAATAGCCTTTGTGGTATTGGGTTTGAGACTAGCGGACCGAATATAAGGTGTCAATAGAAATGTTCACGCGATATTGAATTCCATTGAGGCAAGACGTGTTGAAGAAGTTTGCTTCACCGACTTTGCTGGGACCAATTTCGCAAATCAAATTTTCGATAACTCATCCATCGCTTCCACCTTGTGTTTGCCTTTATGGTGTAAGGAACGGATCCAAATTCATTCCACCAGAAAGGGCGCCTCCCTTGCTTACGCAACGTGTGTCTTTCATCACCGCTCTTGCTCTTGTTGCCCTTCCTCTCGCCGCTCAGCAACACAAAGTAACGCAGGCTGAGGTCGATCGTATTACCCGGGACGCCATTCTCATCGACACGCATAATGATGTAACCTCGCTGACTGTTGAAGGGTACGACATCACTACCCCGAACAAGCGCGGCCAGACAGACCTTGCAAGGATGAAGGGTTTTCTCGGTGCTGAGTTTTTCGCGGTCTATGTTGGCGCGGAATATGTGAACGGCAATCACTCAGCCAATCGCGCGTTGCAGATGATCGATACCGTTCGCACAGATGTCATCGCAGCGCATCCCAAGGAGTTCGTCTTCGCCACCACGGCCGACGATATCGTGCGGGCACACAACGAGCATAAGATCGCTGCGCTGATGGGTATCGAGGGCGGCCATGCGATTGAAGATTCCCTGCGGCTGCTGCGGGATTATTATGCGCTCGGCGTTCGTTACATGACGCTGACCCACTTCAATACGAACAACTGGGCCGATTCCCAGGGTGACGCCGACAATCCCAAAGTTGCGCATCACAACGGCCTTACTCCGTTTGGAAAAGATGTCGTACGGGAGATGAACCGGCTCGGCATGATGGTCGACATCTCTCACACCGCCGACAGAACCTTCTGGGATGCGCTCGAGACCTCCTCGGCTCCCATCATCGCCTCTCACTCCGGATGTCGTGCGGTGACGAGCTATACCCGCAATATGACCGACGAGATGATCAAAGCGCTGGCGGCGAAGGGTGGAACGATGCAGATCAACTTCGGCTGCGAGTTCCTGTCGCAGCGCTACTTCAATGACTCCAAGCCGCTCCAGGCTTCCATGCGCGAACAGTACATGGAGGCGATGAAGCTGGAAGACCCGGCGGCCAAAGCTGCGGCAATCGAAAAGCTTCGCTCAGAGTTCACCAGCAAGGTTCCCCCGGCTACGCTGGCGGATGTCGTGGCCCAGATCGACCACGCCGTCAAAGTAGGCGGTATCGATCATGTCGGGATCGGCACAGACTTCGACGGCGTCGCCTGCGTTCCCCCGGAGCTCGACTCTTACAACAAGTTTCCCGCTCTCACGCGCGCCCTGCTTGAGAAGGGATACAGCGCCGAGGACATCAAGAAGATCTACGGCGGAAATCTTCTGCGCGTAATGCGCGCTGTCGAACAGCGGGCTCGTGAGCTTGGCTCGACGCCAGCGATTCACTCGGAGATCTCAAAGAAGTAAAACTCTTGCTTAATTAGGAAAGGACCCCTCTATCGGGGTCCCTTCTTTTTGCGCTCGATTCAGCTTACTTGCTCTTTACAGCAATCACCTCGATCTCAAGCGCTGCCCATGGAGCGGCAAGCGCCGCAACCTGGAACGCTGAGCGAGCAGGCTTGTTCGGCTGCTCTTTGGTGCCGAAGTACTTCACATACTCCGACTGCATACCAGCGAAATCCAGCTTGCCGGTCTTTGGATCGGGCCCGAGAAAGACCGTCATCTTCACAACATCCTGCATGTCGAGTCCCTGCTCCTTCAGGGCCGCCTGGATCTTGGGAAAGATGCTTGCCGCCTGCGCCTTGGTGTCACCGTATTCGGCCTGAGTGCCCTTGGCAGCATCCGCCGGAGTAATGGGCGAGGCAAGCTGCCCGCTCAGGTAATACGTATCGCCGGCCCATACGCCTTTCGCGATGGCGGCCTTCTCGTCCTGAATATGCTTCACAACCGTCTGCGCCTGCATGGAAAGCGCGCACGCGGCCAACATCGCTGCTGCCATTAAGCTCTTCTTCATCCAACCATCTCCTTGTCGATCTCTTTCGCTCTTATGCTGAAACCGTCTGGCGATGCTTACCCTCAAGCCGCGCCGCCTTCACCTTGTCGCTGATCATCTGGACGGCTCGCCTTCCACTCAACGCGGCGCCCTCCTGCCAGCCAACCACGTGGCTGGTGTGATCGCCCGCAAAATAGATGGGCCCATCCGGCTCGGTAATCACGGCATAATCGGCTGGAGAGTTTTGGCCAATCCATGAGCCTTCGTTCCACTTGATATGCTTCCATCCGCAGAAGACGGGCTTTTCGAGCTCCTTGCCATGGCCCGGATGCAGCTTCTCGATGGACGCGCGCGAGGCCTCGAACTTCTGCTCTATGGTCAGCTGGTCGAAGCCGCCCATCGCCTCGTCCATATAGCCGGAGACGATGATGCCTCGATCGGAGAACATCGACGCGCTGGGATACCAGATCGGGCTCGGCCCCTGCGAAAGGAACGAGAGGCCGCCATAGATGTTGTAGTCCGTCTCCCAGAATCGCCGCGACTCCCACGGCACCTTGCAGGAACCACGATAGGACGCGCCGCCGCGGTCGACCGCGCCGCGGTGCGCCGGGTCGAGATCGGCCTTGATCTTTTTGAGAATCGTCAAAGGCATTGCGCACACAGCGTAATCGGCTTCGATGTGCTTGCCACTGCCGTAGCTCACACGCACGCCCTTCGCCGTCTTCGCAATCTCAGTTACCGGAGCGTCGTAGACCACGACCGGTCCCAGGCTCTTCGCGAGCGCCAGGGAGATCTGCTGCATGCCATTTACCGGCTGGAACATGGTCGCCTGCCAGTCCCAGGCCTCCTCATAAAGCTCTGCATTCCAGAAGTTCGCATCCAGCAGCTCGTGAAGATTGAGTGGTTGATCGTCAACGATCATCGTCTGGGGTCCAGCGCCCGGGTATCGCTTGATATCGGCACGATCCGAACCGGCATATTTTCCGCTCTTATCAAGCGGGCCATAAATTTTCAGAACGTCGACCATCCTCTGCCGGTCTTCGGTACTCAATTCCTGATCAAGCGCGCCGCCGGTAATCGCCTTCGTCAGCAGTTCGCTTACCTGTCCGCGCGTGTCATTGATGGCCTTGCGCTGACAGATTGCCTTGCCACCGTTCACCTTATCGCTTTGCAGCAATGAGGAGCGCGAGGTGTTGACCTCTACTTCAAGTGGAACCTTGAGCTCCCTACAATAGCCAAGCATGGTTCCGTGTACCGAAGGAAGCCGCGCAGGTCCCATGTTCTGATACAGGCCTTCGCTCCAGGTAATCGACTGTTTCGTCCCATCGACAAACTCCACAACATCCCCGTTTCGCGCGCTCCACGCCCTTCCGCCGGGCCGATGCCGCGCTTCGAGCAACGTTACGTCGTATCCCAGCTTCTTCGCTTCGTAGGCTGTGACCAGCCCGCCGACTCCGCCGCCCAATACGACGAGCTTTACTCCTTTGCCTGCTCCCGCTGCCGCCGCGATCGGCTCGGCCGCCATCGCCTTCATCGGCATCAGTCCTAACGACTGCATGGTTGTGAACGCAGCGCTGTACCCGCCAGCCTGCCCTACTCGCATAAGAAAATCGCGCCTGCTGATTCCCATCGAAAGACACCTCGCCCTGGAAGGATTTGCGATCAACTCCCCTGTCGCCGGAGAAAATTGAAAGACCTGATTGTAAAGAGAGATGGAGCTTCGCCTGAGAGGCATCGTGGCCAATCGCGAAGATCTGCATAGATTCAAATAGCTGTAGCTTCACTGTAACGTAAATCGACAGGAGCTTGCCACACTTCTCTTAGTTAGATTTATGACGGTGGGTTTCGAACGAAACCAGTGCTCGTTTCGGTAGCGATCTGGACTTTCGCGTGGTCTGCATGGATCGTCTTCCTGCCAGTGACATAAATAAGGGACTTAGCCGCATGGACTGGCTCATCAGCCGGAGATACTTCCGGGCAAATGCCCGTCCACAACTTTCCGTACACGTACTTTGCCCAATGCCGCAGGCCGCGCTCAGGAGTCTCCTGCATCCATTCCCGCACCGGCACGCTAAAACCGCTCTTCGGCCTGTTCAGAATCTCTGGGGGAAGCGCCCTCCTCAACGCCTTTGCCATCGAGGGCTTCCGTGGAGCCAGACCACTAGCCCACAGTGGAGCTAACTTCTGCAGCAGCGTCATATCGATAAATGGCACGCGAATTTCGATGGAATGGGCCATACCCGCCCAGTCCGCGTCGCGCAGGAGCTGAGAGCGCATGTAAAAGCTCATCTCCAATGCGGAAACACGCAAAAAATCCACCTGCTTCCGCGAGGTGCCCGGCAAATCCCCCAGAGGCCGTACCAGCGCATTCATCTTCTCAATCGAACCCAGCTCTCGCCATCCTGTCCGCACCATCTCGGGATCCAGAAACTGCGGTAGCTCCCATGGCATAAACAGGCCTCGGCGCAGCAGATAAGCTCCGCCCCAGGAACCGCCATATTCAAATAGGCTGGCATACTTGGGCGAAGTAAAACGCTGCATGAGAGACGCAGTGATGCTATGCCAACCGCGCGCGAGCATCGGAACCGAATTCACAGTACTCACCGTTCGAACGGTTGGGGGAATCTGCCTGAAACTCGGATATCCTCCGAAAAGTTCATCACCACCCAGGCCGCTTAGCGCGACCTTGAACCCCCGCTCTCGCGCGAACCAACTGATGAAATAGGCATTGATTCCATCAATCGTAGGCTGGTCCATCTGTTGCAATAATCTTTCACGATGCTTAACAAACGTGCCCTGATCGATAAAGCGCACGTAATGGGGCAACGCATATTCCTTAGCAACTCGAGCTGCCAGACACGTTTCGTCCTGGTCCGTCCCTCGCAGCAGGTCAAACCCAAGGGTTAACGCCTCAACATCGTTGTCATTTTCCGACGCCAGGGATGCGATGATCCCCGAATCGATCCCCGCAGACAGAAAGATAGCCACTGGAACATCAGCGATCTCGTGCATTCGCACGCTCTCCTCCAGGGCATCGTGCAGACGGGAATCGCATTCGGCCGCGCTCTTTGGCAGCTCGCTCTGATGGAACTGTGTGAACTCTTCAATCGGCGAGCTAAAACGCCGAGGCTCTGAGATACCGCAGCTACCTGCGCAAAGCCATGTGCCGCTTGGAAGACAGTGAATGCCACGATAGAGCGTAAGCGGCTCCGGCACCGATCCCCACACAAAGAATCCCACGTGAGCTGCGCTCTGTTCCCGCAGATCGATACCAGGAGCGTCTAGCAGCGCTTTCACCTGGGACGCAAAATACACGCAACCATCGCCCTGCGCATAATAAAGCGGTTTGATCCCGAACGGATCGCGAGCCAGGAAAAGCTCTTGCGCTTTCTCGTCCCAGATACCGAAGGCGTACATGCCACGCAGACGATCGAGCATGGTCACCCCATACTCCACATACATCTGCATTAAGACTTCTGTATCACCCGTTGTTACAAATCGGTGCCCCCTGCCCTCGAGCTCTCGACGCAGCTCTCGATAGTTGTAGATTTCCCCGTTGAACACGATTGTGTAGCGCTGATCCGTCGAATGCATCGGCTGATCCGAACGGGTTTCCAGGTCGATGATCGACAGCCGGCAATGGCCGAGTCCCACGTTCGCCTGGGAGGAAATCCACTGGCCCATGGCATCAGGCCCACGGATCACCATTTTATGAGTAATGGCAGTAAGACTTTCCCGGAGATCGGTAGCGCTCGAGGAGCGGGAGATCAAGATGCCTGCAATGCCGCACATTGGATACCTCCATGACACGACATGTGTCGATGAAGATTCCCTCTAATTCTTAAAAGCTCGGCCTCAGGGGAGAACTTCAGGCAGGACTATACGATTCCACTTTCAAAGAAACCACCGAAAAGCTACCCGGGTTACTAAAGATTCAGCTCCAGAAAATGATTGCCAGATAGCTTTCGCCTGGCGTCCGTCCTCTGCTTTCTCGCAGTTATCTCGACATGGATCGATCTGCTGGAGCTTCGCCTAGGAGGCATCGTGGCGAATCGCGAAGAACGACATGGATTCGAGTATCTGGTAGAGAAGTACGAAGATCGATCCAGCCCTATCGAACGATGTGGATGATCTTCCGCGGGATTCCGAGCACCTTGATTTAGTTGGTGTATTGTTTCTACGATCATTGGAAGCTCAACACCTTAGGATCAAGATATCTCCATTGAAAACGCCGCCTAAAAAACTATGACGAATCCATGGCTTCACTGGTGGACGGATTCGGTATCCCTCCTCTACCAACCGAGCTTCCCTCGCCTCCTGCTTGCGTTGGTACTAGGCGCCTGCATCGGTGCGGAACGCCAATGGCGGCAACGCGCGGCCGGCCTGAGAACCAATACTCTGGTCTGCTTCGGAGCAGCGGCCTTCGTCGACCTCGGATTGACGATCGCTCCCGGAACGACCCAGGTCGTCGCTTACGTAGTCTCCGGGGTCGGCTTCCTGGGAGCAGGCGCCATCATGAAAGATGGCGGCAATGTTCGAGGATTGAATACTGCCGCCACCTTGTGGTGTTCGGCCGCGGTAGGAGCATGCGCCGGGGCAGGAGAGCTTTTCGACGCAGTCTTTGTAATGGTGCTCCTGATTGCGATCAACTCCGTCCTGCGTCCGCTCTCCCGCTACATCGATCAACGTTCTCTTGCGATTCTGGATACCCATACGCTGTACCGGCTGAGGATGCTCTGCGACAGCGACCACCAGACTGAAGCGGAGTACCAGGTAACTCGTGCAGTCGCCGCCAGCCTGCTTGTGTTGAGCAAGATCCGGGCGGAGAAAGTGGACGAGACGGACACCTCGATCGTGCAGGCCGTCCTGGAATCGCCGACCCACGATCCAAATGCTCTAAAAGCCATCGTCGAGGACCTGAAATCCTTTCCATGGAGCCGGTCTGTCGAATGGATGGAGACGGCGGCAGAGGTCGAATAACAATCGCACTCCTTCGCGCGAGACTTCTGGTTTCAAGGCCTATCGCGCACTCAGGAAACACCGTACAATTCATATGTCGATGGCTAGGCGATGAAGATCCGACTTCGCTTAGCAACCATTGCGAAAGTGGCGAAATTGGCAGACGCACCAGACTTAGGATCTGGCGGGGCAACCCGTGGGGGTTCAAGTCCCCCCTTTCGCACCAACTCTTTTTTAGAAAGTGACTCATGAATCAGCCGAAACCGAATGCGGAGCCGAAGCTCAATCTCTCCACCACCCCGGATTATCGCGAGGGCTATGCCAACAGCGTTCAGGTTCGTATGTCAGTGTGGGACTTTCTGCTGGTCTTCGGGACCATGAGCCAGGACACTCCTGACGAGCTTACCGTGAAGAACTTTCAGGGTATTTACCTGAGTCCGCAACAGGCCAAAGCTTTGCTCAATGTGCTCGGCCACAACCTCGCGCAGTACGAGCAGACCTTTGGCGCCATCGCTCTCGATCAACAGGTCCCCCAGGTCGGCGGTCCCGTCCATTAATAAAAACCGCGTGCGATCCTCTCCAGACTCTCGCCGCGCTCCTGCCGAGCTTCCTACAGGACTGCTCTTTCCTCTCTTCTTCGCTGCGGTTTACCTCAGTCACCTTACGCTGCTTCGCCTGCCTTACTTCTGGGACGAAGCCGGTTACTACATCCCGGCCGCGTGGGATTTCTTTCGCACCGGCTCGTTGATCCCCCAGACCACGCTCTCCAACGCGCATCCTCCTCTGCCTTCCATCCTGCTGGCTGCATGGTGGCACCTCTCCGGATTCGTCGTCAGTGGAACGCGCACGCTGGTCGTCATGATTACGGCTACGGCGCTGGTCGCTGTCTTTCACCTCGCAAAATCCCTTCGCAACACCCCCGCCGCGATCGCCACCGTCACCCTGACCGCGCTCTACCCTGTCTGGTTCGCGCAAAGCACGCTGGCCCATGCCGATATCTTCGCGGCCGCGTTCACCCTGTGGGGTCTGGCCCTTTATTTCGAGCCCGGCGCCGAGAATCAGATCCTTGCCTCTGGACTCTTCTCTTTCGCCGCGCTTTCGAAGGAGACGGCGATCGTTACGCCGCTCGCACTCGCAGGGTTTGAGGCCGTCCTCTTTCTTCGCTCGCGCAATCCATCGCAACGCCGTTCGCACGTGCTTTGGCTGGTATCGCTTCTCTCTCCTCTGATTCCATTGGTCGCGTGGTATGCCTATCATCGCCACCAAACCGGGTTTATCTTCGGCAATCCTGAGTTCTTGCGCTACAACGCCACCGCCAACCTCGAGCCGCTTCGCATCCTGCTCTCGCTGTGGCATCGGTTCCTGCACCTCGCAACGCATATGGACATGTACGTTCCGGTCGTATGCGCGATCGCCGCGATCTTTATCCCTCTGAAGCCATCTGCCGCGACGGCATTGCCGCGCCGTGCCCTCGCCGGGATCATCACGGTTCTTATTGCCAATTGGATCGCCTTCTCGGTGCTCGGCGGAGCCCTGCTCACCCGTTACCTGCTGCCGATGTATCCGCTAACCCTGCTTCTCTGCGTCACAGTCTGGCAGCGCCGCCTCAAACAATGGTGGCTCCTTGCCGCGTTCAGCGGCGCCGCGTTTCTCGCCGGCATTTGGATCAATCCGCCCTACGCGTTCGCGCCCGAGGATAACCTCACCTACCGCGACATGATCGTGCTGCACCAGCAGGCCGTCTCGTTCATCGAGAATCGCTATCCCCAGGCCACAGTCCTCACCGCGTGGCCGGCAAGCGCAGAGCTCACCCGGCCCGAGCTTGGATACATTCACAAGCCGGTCAAGGTCGTCCCCGTCCAGAACTTCGCGATCGATCAGCTGGAGCAGGCAGCGCAGGATCCCGGAGCCTACGATACGGCGCTCCTCTTTTCAACCAAGTGGGAGCCCCCTGCGAACCGGCTCGATCTTGGTAGAGCAAACCGCCATCTCAACACGAAGTACTTCGACTTCCATCACGACCTCTCCCCATCCGAAGCCGCAGCTTTGCTTCACGGCGAGATCGTCTGGCAGGCTCGGCGAAAAGGCGAATGGGCAGCCGTACTGCGCTTCCCACGTGCAATCAATGCATCCTTGACCTGGCCCCGAAGAACCCGCCCGATGCGTTAAGACGATCGGCTCCCGGCCAGGCGCAACGCTCTATACTCAACCTGTGCTCAGGTTCCTCTCATCTCGTTTCGCGTTTCGCCGCTCTCGCACTCTTCTCGCGCTGTGTGTCCTCGTCTCTTCCGTCTCGTCGTTATTCGGTCAGGCATCCGACGCTTTAGCGCCAGCTGGTCGTGTCGTCCTTGTCCTTCCCTTTGAGAACCGCTCCGGCCAGCCCGACCTCGGCTGGATTGGCGACTCTTTCCCCGACACGCTCAATCAGCGGTTCTCCTCGGCGAGCTTCCTTACCATCTCGCGCGAAGACCGCCAGTACGCGCTCGATCATCTCGGCTTCCCCACTGACTTTCGACCCACTCGCGCCACCACCATCCGCATCGCCCAGACCCTCGATGCCAACTACGTCGTCATCGGCAGCTACCACGTCGCCAACGGACGCATCTCTGCCCAGGCGCAGGTCCTTTCGGTCAGCGAGCTTCGGATGTCTCCGCCGATCGAAGATTCCAATGACCTGCAACGTCTTTTCGACGTGCAAAACACCCTCGCCTGGAAGATCGCGAAGTCGATCGATCCTCATTTCAACGTCGCACAGCAAACCTTCCTTTCCGCCTCCGGACAGGTCAAGCTGAGCGCCTTTGAAAACTATATCCGCGGAACCGCAGCCACCACGCCGCAGGAACGAATCAAGCGGCTGCAGCTCTCTGTAAGGGAATCTCCCAGCTACACCGCCGCCCTTCTCGCTCTCGGCAAGGCGCAATACAGCGAGCGCGACTACGATCAGGCTGCCGCTACCCTTGCCCGCATATCGTCCACCGACCGTCTCGCTCTCGAGGCGAACTTCTATCTGGGCCTCGCCCGTTTCAACGCCGCTCATTATGCCGAGGCAGAAAAAGCCTTCGCCTTCGTCGCCACTCGCCTTCCCCTGCCCGAGGTGGTGAACAATCAAGCTGTCTCCCTGAGCCGCCAGGGACACAATGCAACTGCTTTGTTTCAGAGAGCCGTGGCCGCCGATCCGAAAGATCCGGACTACCACTACAACCTGGCGGTCTCTTCCTATCGCTCCGGAGATCAGGCCACGGCGCAGCGTGAAATCGATCAGGCCCTTAAACTCCGCCCGACCGATCCTGAAGCTCCCAGCCTCAAGGCGCTTATCGCGCATGGCGGTCCACCATCCTCGGCCGCTCCGTCAAGCGCCACCGTTGTAAAAGCTTCCTCGCCCGCGCCTTCCACAAACTCCACCTTCGAGCCGCTCGAACGCATTCGACGCACCTATTCTGAGGCCACTTTCCGTCAGGCTGCCTTTCAGATCGATCAAATGCGATCCGTCCGCATGGCAACTCTTGCTCCCGCAGAACAGGCCACACAGTATGTTCAACTCGGCAGCGACTACCTCGCCCAGGGTCTTATTCCCGAAGCTGAGAGAGAGTTTCAATCCGCCCTTGCCGCCAATCCCGCCAGCGCCCAGGGTCGAGCCGGCCTGGCAGAAATCCGCGAACGGAGTGGCGACTCGGCAGCAGCTCGCAATGAGGCAGATGCATCCCTGAAGCTCGGCCCCAATGCACCCGCTTATCTGGTGTTAGCCCGACTGGAGCTCAACGGAAATCAGACCGCTGCCTCCGCAGCCGATGTCGCGCGAGCCCTGAAGATCGAGCCGAACAACACCGCCGCTCTTGGCATGAAGCAAGCACTCGCAGCACGTGGACAGAGTCTTCCATGACACTCCTATGACCACCCGCCATCATCCCGCTTCCAGCACGATCGGACCAATACCTGGCGTTCTTCCGATCATGCGGCTGCAATGCCTCCCCCTCCTGGCTCTTCTCTTCTTCCTCTATCTCACTCAGGCGCATGCGCAACCCGCTCCTGTCATCAAGCTGACGCTCCACGACACAATCCAGCCCGTCTCCGCTGGATATCTTGAACGCGGATTGGCGGAGGCGGACCGCCGCAACGCAGCCGCCGTTCTCGTCTCTCTGGGAACGCCCGGTGGCCTGCTCGACTCCACGCGCGTGATGGTCCAGGCCATAGAACATTCGCGGGTCCCCGTCATCATCTATGTCTCTCCGGCAGGAAGCCGCGCGGGCTCAGCCGGCTTCTTTCTCCTCGAAGCCGCGGATATCGCCGCGATGGCTCCCGGAACTAACGCCGGGGCAGCCCATCCGCTGGTCGAAGGCCGCCAGCTCGATCCCGTCCTCAAGCAGAAGATCGAAAATGACGCAGTTGCCTTTCTGCGTTCCTACGTCTCTCGCCGTGGACACAATCTCCAAGCAGCCGAGGATGCAGTTCTCAACTCAAAGTCCTACAGCGATGAAGAGGCTCTCAAGCTCAACGTGATCGATGTGACTGCCCCTGACGATGCCTCTCTGCTGCGCAGCCTTGATGGCCGGCAGATCCACCGCTTCGACGGATCTGCCCAGACACTTCATCTCTCCGGATCCCCTGTCCTTCTCATCGAGCCCTCGCTTCGTGAGCGCATTCTAGGTCGCCTGGCCAACCCTGATCTTGCCGTGCTCGTGCTCGTCTTGGGCGGCCTGCTGATCTATCTCGAGTTCAACGTGCCGGGAACCATCGTTCCAGGCACTATCGGCAGCCTCTTTGTTCTGCTCGCGCTCTTCGGTCTCAACCTGCTCCCCATCCATCACACCGCCGTCTTTCTTTTGCTCGCCGGCCTTGCCATGTTCATCCTCGAGGCCAAGTTTCCCAGCCATGGCGCCCTTGCTCTTGTGGGAACCCTTAGTCTGATCGTCGGCCTCGCGACGCTCGTGGATGGTCCCATCCCCGAGCAGCGCGTTCGCATCTCGACCGCCATCGCAGCAGGCGCCGGTTTCGGGGGAATATCCTTCGCGCTTGCGTGGATCGCTTTGCGAGCCAGACGCAGTAAAGTTCTTACCGGTCCTCAGGCCATGATCGGAGCCGTCGCTCTAGTCCGTCCGTCTCTCTCAGACGCCCGCTACGGCGACACATTTCAGGTTGAAATTCGCGGTGAACTTTGGGAGGCGAGATTTTCCTCGTCGGATCTTCCCTCTCCTTCGTCCGGTTCGAGCGTCCGCGTAAATGCCGTGGAAGGTCTCGTCCTCCTGGTTGAGCCCTACACTCCCTGATGCCTCAAATAACACGCGCGACGCCAATCCAGAGTAGACTGGAGGGGAAACACTTTTCGTTTCAAGGGAGTTCTTTGCTGATGTCGATCGCGTCTCGCCCACCGCGTGTGTGGAGCCTCGTTTTTTGTCTCTCTCTGGCCTTTACAGCTTCCTCGGCGCGCGCCCAGGCAACCAGCGGCAATCCAGCTCTCGACAAGCAGCTCTCCCGCATTGATTTCGCCGTGAGCGGCATTGGATCCTTCACGAAGGATACCTCCGGGACCAACAATCTCGGAGTCAAGATCGATCAGATACCCAGCTCCACCCTCGGCGCTCTCGTCACCGTTCGCTACACGAAGTCTCCTTACTTCGGCCTGGAGTTCAACTACACCTACGCACGCTACAACCAGAAGTTCAAGTGCAATACCGGCACGCCAACTTTCCCTTGCAACCCCGGCGATGATCTCTATTTCCTCGGCGGCGTACAGAACAACGCCAGCGAGTACTCGTTCGGCTACGTGATCCATCCCCCCCGCGAGTTCTTCGGAACCAAGCCTTTCATCTCCCTGGGAGCCGGAACAACCGCCTTCCGCCCCACGACTGGCGGCGGCCAGGGACTGCACAGCCGGGCTCGCATGACCTACTTCTACGCCGCCGGTCTCGAGAAGCAGCTAACTCCGCACTTCGGTATTCGCGCTCAGTTTCGGCAGACCTTCTTCAAGGCGCCGGACTTCGGCGAGAGCTTAATCACCCTGCAGCAGCAGACATGGACCATTGAACCGGGTGCCGGCTTTGTGATTCACTTTTAGTGAGCACCTTGCTCCTTCCGGTTCTTCGTAACAGTGCCTATCGCCAAGCTCATGCTCGAGATCGAGATTCCTCACGCTCAGTCGATCAAAGACCGAAGACAGGTTGTCCGCTCACTCAAAGACCGTTTACGCCACGCCTTCAATCTCGCCATTGCGGAGTTGGACGCGGGTGAAGTATGGAATCGTGCGACGCTGGGGATCGCCGTCATCTCCGGCTCCACAAGTTATCTCACTGGCCAGGTCCAGAAGATCGATCAGGCTGCGCACCGCATCACCCGATCTCTTGGAGCCGAAGTTACTGATTCTTATGCAGAGTTTCTCTCGGAGTAGATTCGATATCCACCGAATTGACCTGAAATCCACCGTTTCCTTTCTAGGTGGAACCCTTCAAGTCTGATACCCTAACGAGTTCACTAAGGCCAACAGGTATGCCAGAGCAACGAGCCCGAACCCATCACCGCAACCGCATCGCCAATACCTTCTCTGAAGAGATTGGCGCAATGCTGGAAGGTGAGTTATCCGATCCCAGAATCGCTCCAAGCTACGTCACCGACGTGGTACTGGCGCCAGGCGGAAAATCTGCCCGCATCTACGTCGCAGTCTATGGCAATGAGCAGGAAGAAGAGTCCACACTCGCCGGCCTGATGACAGCGCGCGCCTACATTCGATCCCAGTTGCGCGAGCGAATGGGAGTCCGTCACGTCCCCGATCTCACCTTTGCGATCGACAGGTCGGAAAAGATGACCGGGCGGATGGAAGAGCTCCTCGGCCGAATGCGAAAACGGGAAAAGAAACAGGCATCTGCCGTTGTGGAGAGCTCGCAGGCATCGACCCGCTCATGAAGATTGAAGCTCCCATCAACGCCTTGCTGGAAAAGTTCCGTTCCCATCCCCGCTTCCTGATCACCTCGCACGCGCGGCCTGATGGCGATGCGATCGGCTCCGTCCTTGCACTTGCTGAGGTCCTTGAGCAATTGGGCCGCGAGTGCGTCGTAGTTCTCGCCGACGAGGTGCCGGTCATCTACCGCACCATGCCCAATCTCTCACGGATCCGCTTCACGACAGATGCGCGTGAGGTAGAACCAGACCTCAACATCCCGGCAGTTCTGCTGGAGTGCGATGGCATTCCACGGACCGGCTTGGCTGGACTGGAGGGACGCTGCCTCATCAACATCGATCATCACGCCAGCGGACGCCCATTCGGGGCCCTGAACTGGATCGATGAGAATGCCTGCGCGGTCGCGGCCATGGTTTACCGACTTGCCTTGGCTGCGGAAGTTGAAATTACGCCAACGATGGCGACCTGCCTCTATACGGCCATCATCTCCGATACCGGATCATTCACTTATTCCAGTACAACCACCGAGACCTTCGCCCTGGCCCATGATCTTGCCGCCCACGGCGCGAATCCGGGCCAGATTGCACGCGATATCTACTTCTCCAACCCGGAGAGCAAGATTCGCCTGCTCGGCACGGCTCTCTGCAACCTTCGGACAGAGGGCCCTTTGGCATGGAGCTGGGTCACCACCCACGATATGGACCAGGCCGGGGCAGGAGCCGAGGACTGCGAGGGTGTGGTGAATTACCTGATCAGTATCGCCGGAGTCGAATCTGCGGTCTTTCTCCGCCAGCTGCCGGAGGTTGACCGGTATCGCCTGAGCATTCGAAGTAAGGGCAAAATCGACGTTGCTCGGGTCGCCGAAACCTTCGGTGGTGGTGGCCATCGCAGCGCCAGCGGATGCACGCTGGACGGTCCGCTCACCATGGCCACCGAGCGGATTTTGACCCAGCTCAGGATGGGGCTCTGTTAATCTTGTCTCGCTCTTCGGAAATGACAGGCCCTCAACAATCCGCCGGGGATGGCGCAGGAGACAAACGCGCTTCGCAAAGTTGGCTTCGCCGTCTGCGAAGCCGGCCTGAGACTTCCGTCTCTCTCGAGCTCCTGATCCTCGTCCTCGTCAGCGGCTTTCTTCTCCTCTACGGCCTCGTTCCAGCTTTTGGAGGCGATCAGCTAGGACTGGTAGGAGCCGACGAGCCCCGCTATGCTCAGGTTTCGCGCGAGATGCTCGAGGCGCATTCCGAGGCCTGCCACGAGGTCAACGCCAAGATCTTTCCTCACAGTCTTCGCCTGGCGGATCTCAAGGCGTCCTACCACTGTCTGGCGGGAGGAACCGTAACTCCCATCCTCTACGGTCAGCCGTGGCTGGAAAAGCCCGCCCTCTACTACTGGCGAGCCATGGGATTCTTCAAGGAGTTCGGGGTCTCGGACTGGTCTGCCCGGCTGCCCTCCTCTTCGGGGGCCTTCGCCCTTATCCTGTTGATCTTCCTGCATATGCGCAGGTTCCGGCCCGGGGGCCACCTCGATGCCGCCCTGATCACCACCTCCTGCGTCGCCATCGTCAGCTTCGCGCGGGGAGCCTCTACCGATATGCAGCTCGCCGCCCCCTTCTGCATCGGCATGCTCGGATGGTATGCATGGTATGAGACTGGGAAGAAGTTCTGGCTCTTCGATCTCTACTTCTTCGGAGCAGCGGCAACCCTCGCCAAAGGCCCGGTGGCTCCCTTTCTGGCGCTGACCATCATTCTCCTCTTTGCCGGTCTACGCCGCGAGTGGTCGCTGCTGCGGAGGACCATCTGGCTGCCCGGCGTCGCGCTTTACTTCGCGATGGTGCTTCCCTGGTTCATCGCGGTCCAGCATCATAATCCGACCTTCTTCCGGGTGTTCTTCAAGGAACACAACCTGGAGCGGTTTGCAAGCAACCGCTACCAGCATCACCAGCCCTTCTGGTACTACATCGCGGTCCTGATCATTGGGCTGATGCCGTGGACCGTGATCGCGACTCGGGCCCTGATCGACTCGATCGAGGTCTCGATTGCGGAATGGAAGGTGAGGCACAACCCGAAACGCTATCTCGGTCACACCCGCGCCGGCGACGCCTTTCCAGAGTTCCTGGTCCTGTGGGCACTATTTCCTATCCTCTTCTTTTCGTTTTCAGGCTCCAAGCTTCCCGGCTACATCCTCCCGTCCATTCCCCCGCTCACCATCCTGGCCGCCGATTACCTGAACCGAGTCCGCAGGCAGGGATTGCCGCGCTGGCTCTTGTGGGCACATGCGGCCACCTGCGCCGTGCTGGTCTTCGTCCTGACCCTGGCTCCGCAGCATATGAAGTACGAGACCCTGGTGCCCTCTGCGAGCTGGTTGACCGCCGCCGCCGCCGCCGCGCTCATCTTTGGCGCCCTGGTCCTCGTCATAGTCCGGCGATGGGGAGTCTCCCAGGTGGCCAATGCCACGCTGCTGCCTATCCTGGCAACACTGGTCTTCCTGCTGGGATTCCATGGCAAAGACCTGGACATCAACTACTCGGCTCGTCCGCTCGCAAGAGAGATGGCGCAAAAGGCTCCCGATATCCATGTGGTCGCGGTTGAGTCGGTGAGACGCGACCTCGATTACGGGATCGCCTTCTACCGCAATGAGCCCACAGTTCACTACGCCAAGGACGGCATTCCGGACGGCGAACACCTTCTGGTGATTCCCACCAACGACACGGCTGATCTGGAGCGCTACCTGGCGGGACGCATGTATACGCCCCTGTTCCTCTATGACGCGCAAGGGCTGGAAGTCTATCGCGTTTCGGCCCGGCCCTGACCAGGAAGAGTCTCTCTGGAAGGAATAACGCGTCGCGGCCCGGCAAAATTCTGTAAGCTCAACGGGAGACTTTTGCTGTAGTGGTGCGTAGTTCTGTGGAGATGCCCGTAGCGACCCAACTCGAGCTCCTGGACCTGAGAGAGTTTTCAGCGCGTCAGCTTCGGCCGCTGCTGGAGGCGGAGGCGGCAGTGTGGCAGGAGAGGTTGCGATGGGACTACAGAAGCTCGACCGAGCTCCTGCTGCAGTATCTGGACTCCCGCATCCTTCCCGGCTTCGTCGCGCTCGATCGCGGGAGAATCGCAGGCTATACATTCTGTGTCTACGAAGGCCAGAAAGCTGTGGTCGGGGACGCCTTCGCGTTCATGCCGAGCGCGGAGCAGAACCATCAGATCATCGACGCTCTACTGAGGAAGCTGCTGGACCTCCTTCTGCATACATCCACCATCGGCCGAGTGGAGTCGCAGCTTCTGCTCTATGACGCCGGACAGATCGATGGGGGCTTTCCCGCTGCCGGATTCGTCCGCCATCAGAGGTTGTTCATGGAGCTCAACCTTGCCGAAGCGAGAGGCGCCGCTTCCCCAGCCGCGCAGGCCAGTGGCATAGAGCTGATTCCATGGTCCTCTCTTTACTACCAGGCTGCCGCGGAGCTGATTCATGCGGCATACCTGGGGCATATCGATGCAGAGATCAATGACCAGTACTGCTCGCTGCACGGCTCGCTGCGATTCCTGCACAATATCGTGCGGTTTCCCGGCTGCGGCGTCTTCGAGGAGAACCAGTCGTGGCTGCTGCGCGAGCGGGACTCTGGCAGGCTGGCGGGAATGATCCTGTGCTCCCGCGTCGCCCCGGACGTGGCCCATATCACGCAGCTCTGCGTCTCTCCTTCGCAGCGTGGACGAGGGCTGGGCCGGCTGATGCTGAGTCATGCAGCGCAGAGCCTCCGGCGAGCGAAGACCGCGGCAATCACCCTCACCGTCACCGAATCCAACCGGCAGGCGGTCGCGCTCTATGAGGAGGCCGGCTTCGAGGTCCGGCATCGGTTCGATGCCATGGTCCTGTCCCGGAACTCCGCTCTATGGATGCGTGAAGCATAACGACGTTCTTGCCTGCTTTAGCTCTGCTCTTTACTCCACGTGGTAGTTGGGCGCCTCGCGGGTGATGATGACGTCGTGCACGTGGCTCTCGCGCAAGCCGGCACCCGAGATGCGGATGAAGCGGGAGTTCTGCTGGAGTTCCTCGATGCTGGAGCAGCCAAGGTAGCCCATGCCGGACCGAAGGCCGCCGACGAGCTGGTAGACCATGCCTTCGAGAGGACCGCGGTGCGGCACTCGGCCTTCAATTCCCTCAGGGACAAACTTGGCGAGACGATTGGAGGAGGACGTCTCACGCGCAGTGAGGTTTGGGCGCTCAGTCGAAGCATCCGAAATGTCGTCCCTGCCCTGGAAGTAGCGCTCGCCTGAACCCTGCGCCATGGCCGACAGCGAGCCCATGCCACGATAGGCCTTGAAGCTCCGGCCCTGGTAGAGGATTGTCTCGCCAGGAGACTCGTCGACGCCGGCGAAGAGCGAGCCCATCATGACGACCGAAGCCCCTGCGGCGATAGCCTTTGTAACGTCGCCCGAGTACTTGATGCCGCCGTCGGCGATGATGGGGATATTGTTCTCGTGGCCGGCCCGGAAAGCCTCGGAGATGGCGGTGATCTGCGGCATTCCGGCTCCGGTGACCATGCGGGTGGTGCAGATGGAACCCGGACCGATGCCAACCTTGACCGCATCCGCTCCGGCCTTGATCAGAGCAAGAGCCCCTTCGTAGGTGGCGACATTTCCTGCCAGGACATCGATCTCCGGGAACTTTCTCTTGGCCTCGCGGACTGCCTCAAGAACACGCGAAGAGTGGCCGTGGGCGGAATCGATTGCCAGAGCATCAACACGGGCGTCGACAAGCTCCTGGGCACGTTCGATGAAGTCACCAGTGGCGCCGATCGCCCCAGCCACGCGAAGGCGGCCCTGCGAATCCTTGCTCGCATTGGGATACTTCAGTTTCTTCTGGATGTCTTTGACGGTGATCAGGCCCTTCAGCTCGTATTCGTCGTTGACGACAAGAAGCTTTTCGACGCGATGCTTGTGGAGGATCTGCTCAGCCTGCTCGAGGGTAGTTCCCACGGCGACGGTGATGAGGTTTTCCTTGGTCATCACGTCGGAGATAGGGATGTCGGTGCGGGAGACGAAGCGGAGGTCGCGGTTGGTGAGGATTCCGACGAGCTTCTTGTTCTTGGTGACGGGAACGCCTGAGATCTTGTAGCGGCGCATCACCTCAAGAGCGGCGGCTATGGGCTGCTCCGGCTCGATTGTGACAGGATCGACGATCATGCCAGACTCCGAGCGCTTGACCTTATCAATCTCTCCGGCCTGCTGCTCGATAGTGAGGTTACGATGAACAACCCCCATGCCTCCCTGCTGGGCCATGGCGATGGCCAGGCGCGACTCGGTGACGGTATCCATTGCCGCCGAGAGCAGCGGTGTGTTCAGGGTGATGTTCCGTGTCAGCTGGGTCTGGGTGGAAACTTGGGTTGGGATAACTTCGCTGTAGGCAGGTACGAGGAGAACGTCGTCGAAGGTGAGGGCTTCGGGTACAGGGAGATTGATCATGTCTTCTTTTTTCCGCAGGGTGCGGCCTGAGACAGGCGGGTTGCCGTTAGAGATTTAATATTTGATTGTAGGGGAGGGACGGAGCATGGGGCAAGGCAAGTGGGTTGCTACCGGATAAATATTGCGTGACGAGATGGCCCTCTCCGTTTTGCCGACGATCTTTAGATCGTACGAGATCGGAATCAGCGCACATGCAAACCTGAAGAGAATAGCGTGATGCCACGAAACTTCTTTTAAAATGGTCTCACCCCTTCCAGGGTCGTGATCGAGGGGCATCCATAGGTCTGCCGGGCTCGCTTGCAGTTGAATTTACATCCCTCTCTGAAGAAGAGGTTACAGGTTTGAATCCACCCATTGGGTTTGTGCTCCTCACACACCAGAATCCCTCGCAGATTCTCTTTTTGTGCGAGCAGCTGACGAAGCAGTTCGATCGCGCCCCGATCGTCATCCACCATGACTTCAGCAAAAGCAAGCTGAACCAAGACCTCTTTCCAGGGAATGTCAGCTTTGTCGCCGACTGGGAAAATACAAGATGGGGAGGCTGGGGTGTAGTCGCAGGCCAACTCAAGGCTACCCGCCAGCTTTATTCCCAGCACAAGCCCGATTGGTTCGTGGTTCTAAGCTCCGCTGATTTTCCGGTGAAGCCTGCCCGTTCCATCCTCGAAGACCTCTACGGCGGCGGATTCGACGCCTATCTCTATCACCGTAGGATCGGATACTGCATGCTCCCCTTGCCGCTGGGGGGCTTTGGGGCGGCGAACTTCGCCCATCCCGCGTGGGAAAGACTTGCCTTTGAAAGATATGTGGCGCTCGGGTTCGGCTTTTACAAGCTTGCCACCCGGTTGAAGTGGAAGACCAAGGCGCTCTATCTTCGCCAGCAGTTCTTTATCAAGAGGTTTACGCCGTTCGATGGTTCCATGGAATGCTTTGCGGGAGAGTACTGGCTGACGGGAAATCGCTCTACCGCGGAAGCCCTGCTGAGCGATAACGCGAGAAACCGCAGGCTGACGGCCCATTTTGAGCGTCGTCCCAATCCGGACGAGGGATTTCCCCACACCGTCCTGTGCAACACGCCGTCCTTGAAAGTCTCGCCTGACAGCAAGCGCTTTTCAGACTGGGAGGGCCAGATAAACCATCCACGTACCCTGACTGAAGCTGACTTCCCTCGCCTTCTGGCATCGTCCGCCCACTTTGCCCGCAAGTTCGATTTCAACCCGCAGCAACTGCTTCGGCTCAGCTCCTTGCTGGAAAATAGGAGCTGAGGCCAGGCAAAGGCAGAGATTGCTGCCTGCGGAGACGCTCTTCCGGATCGCGTTTGAATAACCACGAAGGTGGATGTATCATATGGATTGCAGCGTTTTTTCCGTTGTCCGCAAGTTGCCGTGAACCTGACCGGTGAAGGACGGAAGAGATGAGTGGGCCACAGCCCACTTTTTATTTGCTCTGAAATAGGCTCTAGCCGTTACCGGCAAAAGTCGCGGGACAGGCAGCAAGAACGACAGGTATGGCGCTGAATCTGGACACAATACGGGCAACGGCGGATCGTGTCGCCGCCTCGCACCACCTGGAGGTGGTCGAGCTGGAGTTTACCGGAGGAGCCAAGTTCCGGACGCTCCGGGTCTTCATCGAGAAAAATGCGGAGGAGCGGGCTAAGCTGGCGGCAAAGGCCACCGAGGAAGATGCGGACGCCGATGCGACCCTGCCAAAGGGGGTTCCAGTCGAGATGCTTTCGGGCGTAACCCATGAGGACTGCACGGCGTTCGCACAGGACTTCGGTACGGTGCTCGATGTCGAAGACCTGATGCCGGGAGCGGAGTACACGCTGGAGGTTTCCAGCCCCGGACTGGAGCGCAAGCTGTTCCGTCCCGAGGACTACACCCGGTTCAAAGGGAGCTTGGTGAAAGTACAGACTTTTACGCCGGTCAACAGCAACCGGCAATGGCAGGGACGTCTAACGGGATTTGCCGGGAACGTACTCACGCTGGACCTTTCAGCGGTGAAGCAAAAGGGCAAGGCGAAAAAGGCAGCCGTAGCAGCAATCATCGAGATTCCGCTGGCGAATGTAGAGAAGGCGCAGCTGGTGGCTGAGTTTTAGCCCGGTTGCCGCATCAGAGGAAACAGGAACGATAACGCCCCGGGGGAAATCCACCGGGGGCATGAAGGAAGAATGACGATGGCAAGCGCTTTGTATCAGTCGATTGAGATGTTGAGCCGCGATAAGGGCATCGAGCCGGGCGTGGTAGTGGGCGCCGTAGAGGACGCGATCGCGCTGGCGACGAGGAAGTTCTACAAGACGCAGGAGAATATGCGCGCCGAGATGGACCGCGAGAGCGGTGAGATTCGCGCCTACGTGTTCAAGACCGTGGTCGAAGGTCCGGAGCAGGTGGAGGACGAGATCAATCAACTGACGCTGGATCAGGCTCGCGCGCTGGCTCCCGAGGTTGAGGTTGGTGCAGAGCTGCGCTTCTACAAGGACACGACCCCGCTGGGTCGGATTGCGGCGCAAATGGCCAAGCAGGTGATCTTCCAGAAGGTTCGCGAGGCCGAGCGGGACACCGTGTTCAACGAATACAACCATCGCGCGGGAGAGGTTTTGACGGCGACGGTGAAGCGGCTGGAGCCGATGGACGTAATCTTCGACATCGGCAAGGCCGAGGCCAGGATGCCGAAACGCGAGCAATCGCGATTGGAGCAGTTTGCCGTGGGCGAGCGCGTACGCGTGGTTCTGCTGCGCGTGGACCGCGCGGCGAAGGGACCGCAGGTCATCGTGTCGCGGGCCTCCCCGGTGTTGGTATCGAACCTCTTCCAGAGCGAGGTTCCGGAGATCTACGACAACACGGTCAGCATCAAGGCGATCGCCCGCGAGGCGGGAGAGCGCACGAAGATCGCCGTGCAGAGCCGCGACAAGGATGTTGACCCGGTGGGAGCCTGCGTCGGCATGAAGGGAATGCGCGTGCAGTCCATCATTCGCGAGCTCAGGGGCGAGAAGATCGACATCATCGAGTTCTCCGACGAGATCACGACCTTTGCCGAAAAGGCACTGCAGCCCGCTAAGGTAAGCCGCGTTTCGATTACGGACCTGGGCGAGAAGCAGATCGAAGTCATCGTCGACGATACCCAGCTGTCGCTGGCGATCGGCAAGAAGGGCCAGAACGTCCGACTGGCGGCGAAACTGCTGCAGTGGAAGATCGACATCAAGAGCGAAGAAGAGAAGCGCCAGGAGGTCGAGCAGCAGATGCAGGCCATGGGCGGCGGGCCTTCGACGCCGATCGAGCAGGTCACGGAGCTGGGAGAGACGATTCTCGAGAAACTGATCGCAGCAGGAATTACAACCGTCGAAGCGCTGGCGGATATGACTCCGGAGCAGTTGGAAGAGGTTCCCGGCATCGGAGAGAAGACGGTCGAGAAGATCTCGGTCGCAGTACGCCACTACTTCGGACAGTACGAAGATGGCGAAGAGCGGCCGGCTGGAGCGGCGACTCCGGCGGCGGAACAGCAGGAGAGTTCAATGGATAGAACACCAGAGGAGATTCTTGCCGGCGAGGCAGGAGAGGGCCGCGCAAAAGAAGTAAACGGCCTGTCGGCAGAGGACCTTGCGGAGGCCGAGGATGAGGCTTCCGGTTCGGACGCCTTCAGTGATGCGGATGCCCGTGAGGAGCGGATTGAGCTGAACAACGACTCGGTGGACACGCTGGTCGATGAAGCCCAGGAATTCTCCGACGAAGGCATCGACAACGACGGACATGACCGTGGCTAGGCTCGGCAGAGAAGCGCCGCACCGCAGGTACAGCAAGTTCAGAGATAATAGATCTAACCACCATTCCTACCTCGAAGAGGCGATATGAGCAGCTAAGGGCGTTAGGGAAGCGAAAAAGGAACGGATGAGCAAAGTTCGAATCAACGATCTGGCACGAGAACTGGAAGTGAAGAGCAAGTCGATTCTGGACGCATTGACCGCAGTCGGCGTTTCGGAGAAGAAGACCCACTCCAGCTCGATCGAAGCCGATGAAGCTGAGAAGGTCCGCGCGTACCTGACGCGCGGCAGCCGCGCAGGTACAGGAATGTCGAGACCGACGGACAGGCCGAAGTTCGATCTCTCAAAGGTGTCGAAGCCCGGCGACGCTCTCAAGGCGATCCTGGAGCGCAAGCAGGCCGAGGCAGCTGCGAAGGCGGCTCCTCCCGTGGTAGCGCGCCCGGCCGTGGTTCCGCCACCAGTGGTTTCGCCGCCAGTCGCTCCGCCAGCTGCCCCTCCGCGACCGGGCATCGCTCCAAACGTGACTGCGGCGGCGAGCACACCGCCACAGAACGCTCCGGCCGCTGCGCCGGCGCCACGCAGGATCGTTCCTCTGCCTCGTCCTCAGGCGAATATTGTGGCTCCGCCCCCAGCGGCGCCGGCGATAGCGAGCAGGCCTCCGGCTGGCCCGGTAGTAGCCCGGCCGGCTGTCGCCGTTCCTCCTGCTCCGACGGCTGCTGCTGCCGCGCCTCATACCCCGCAGCGCCCGGTTGTAGCTCCTGCAACGCCGCCCGTCGCCGCGACCCCGAAGCCTGTGACGCCGCCGCCTGTTGTGGAGCAAACTCCCGCGGCTTCTCCATCAGCCCCAGTGGCCGCGCCTGCGCCCGACGCAACACCTGCTCCGCAGTCGCAGGCAGCAACGCCTGCCGCTCAAGCATCACCAGAGACTGCAGCAGCCCCGGTAGCTCCAGCAGCCCCGATCCCGCCGGCTGCCCCGGCCCGTCGCGTCATCATGCCGCAGACTGGACCGCGTCCCATCTATACGGCTCCTCCCCCTACTCCGGGTGCACCCCCACGGAATCGTCCGATCTTCGAGAGGCCGCGTCCGCAGGGTCCTGGAGGGCCAGGCGGTCGTCCGTCTCTGCCTCCGGGCGCACGGCGGCCCATGCATCCAACCCGCACCTTCCCAGGAGGGCCGGGCGGCAGTCCAGGCGGAAGACCCGGATTCGCTGGACCAGGAGGGGCACGGCCAGGGTTTGGCGCGCGCCCCGGATTCGGGGGACCGCGGCCGGCAGGACCGGGAGGCTTATTGCCGGGACCGGGTGAGGGTGCTCCAGCCGGGCGTCCGGCAGGAAGACCACCACAGCGTCGCGGTGGCAACCAGCGCTACGAGAAGACCAAAGAAGGCCCGATGAAGGGCTTCGCTCCGCCGCCGCGGTTTGGCGGGGTGCAGATTCCGCAGCAGCCTCTACCCATCACCCGCACCATCACGGTGACTGAGGGCATCAGCGTAAAGGACCTCGCCGAGAAGCTGGATATTCGTGGCAAGGACTTGATCGCTACCCTGCTGATGCGCGGCGTCTTCGTCACGGTCAACCAGTCGCTCGAGGGCGAGCTGGTCAAGGACGTGGCGCGGCAGTTCGGCGCCGACGCCACCATCATCAGCGTGGAAGAGCAGCTGGAGAACGAGGCCATCGAGGGCTTCCTCGAAGACACGACCGGCATGACCGAGGTCGTCCGTTCACCGGTAGTCACCGTCATGGGCCACGTCGACCACGGAAAGACCTCCCTGTTGGACGCCATCCGGCAGACGGATGTGGCCGCCGGCGAAGCGGGTGGAATCACGCAACACATCGGCGCCTACAAGGTGCATGTCACCAAGCCGGATTCTCCCGCGTTCGGTCGCGAGATCGTCTTCCTCGACACCCCGGGCCACGAGGCCTTTACCCGCATGCGCGCGCGCGGCGCGAAGGTGACGGATATCGTCGTTATCGTCGTCGCAGCCGATGACGGCGTGATGCCACAGACGCTCGAGGCGATCGATCATGCCAAAGCAGCCAACGTACCGATCATCGTAGCGATCAACAAGATCGACAAACCGGATGCGAATCCGGATCGCATCAAGCAGCAGCTTGGCGAACGCGGCCTGCAGTTGACGGGATGGGGCGGCGACGTAGAGTACGTCGAAGTCTCCGCCAAGAAGCGCATCAACCTCGATCGCCTGGAAGAGATGATCTGCCTGGTGGCCGACGTCAACGAGCAGAAGTCGCAGCCGGATCGTCCTGCCGTCGGAACCGTCATCGAAGCGAAACTCGATCGCGGGCGCGGCGCTGTGGCCAGCATCCTGGTGCAGAACGGAACCCTGAGAACGGGAGACAGCTACATCGTCGGTAACACGTTCGGCAAGGTTCGCGCCATGTTCGACGACCGCGGACGCACCATCACCGAGGCTGGACCGTCGACCCCGGTCGAGATCCTCGGTCTGGAGAGCATCCCGGATGCGGGCGATACCTTCCTCGTCATGGCGGACCGCGACAAAGCCAAGGGCATTGCGCAATACCGCAAGATGAAGGAGCGCGAGGCGCAGCTTGCCAAGAGCTCGCGTGTCTCGCTGGAAGGACTTGCCGAGCAGATCAAGCAGGCCGGCATGAAGGACCTGAATCTGATTCTGAAGGGCGACGTGCAGGGCTCGGTCGAGGTGCTGGCCGATTCGCTCGAGAAGATGTCGACCGAAAAGGTTCGCGTTCGCGTGCTCCGTGCAGGTGTTGGCGCAATCACCGAGTCGGACGTTCTGCTGGCCTCAGCCTCAAACGCTGTCGTCATCGGCTTCAACGTGCGGCCCGACCGCAAGGCAGCCGAGATCGCCGAGCGCGAAAACGTCGAGATCCGCATCCACTCGATCATCTACGAGCTGCAGGACGAGATCACGAAGGCGATGTACGGTCTTCTGGAGCCAGTGTTCAAGGAGAACTACCTTGGACGGGCCGAAGTGCTCAATGTCTTCAAGATCACCAAGGTCGGCCAGATCGCCGGTTGCATCGTTCGCGATGGCCTCATCCGGCGCGATGCGCAGGTCAAGGTCATGCGTAACGGCGACGAGGTCTGGAAGGGCAAGATTGCATCTCTCAAGCGCTTCAAAGACGACGCGTCCGAAGTGCGGCAGGGTGTCGAATGCGGTATCGATCTGGGGAATTTCAAAGACATCCAGGTCGGCGACTTCATCGAAGCCTTCACCACCGAGAAGCTGGCAGCCGAGCTCGGTCAGACTGCAGCCGAGCGCAAGGCGGCGGCAACAACAACACCGTCGACAGAGTCGGTCAACGCATAACCTCATCCTCAACAAGAAATGAAAAGAGCCGGGAGCAATCCCGGCTCTTTTCATTTCTTGCCTTTCATCTCTGCGACGAGTCGCTTGGCAATCACGTTCTAATGAACTCCCCACTCATCCCTCGTGACGCAAGGCCTCCATCGGTTCTACCCGCGCAGCTCTCGCAGCCGGCAACCAGGTAGCGACCAAGGCAACCGCCATCAACATGCAGCCAGCCACTGCCAACGACAACGGATCCGATGGCTTCAATCCGTAGAGCCGTTTCTGGATGAGTTGTCCGAGCGCCAGAGCCGCCCCAAGCCCGGCTGCAATTCCAGCCCCGGCAATCCACCCGGCTTCCAGCAACACCATGCGCCTCACTTGCTGCCGCTCGGCCCCGAGCGCAAGACGGATCCCGATCTCATTGGTCCTCTGCGAAACCGTATAAGCCATCACTCCATAGATTCCCACGCAAGCAAGCGCCAGCGCGAGCACTCCAAACCCTACCGTGAGGCTCGCGAACATCCGCTCCTGCTGCATTCCGGCATCAATCTGCTGCTGCTGCGTCCTTACATCCATCATTGGAATATTTCGATCGATCTTTGCCAGCGCCGCTCGCATGGAGGCTGTGACAGCTTCGGGCTTCAACTGTGTGCGCACCACGTAAGTGGCTCCGCCAAACGCCTTCGACTGCCGATAAAGGTCGAAGTGCAGCGGCGGCGGATCCATCTTCAGGTGAGCGTATCGCGAATCTCTCACCACCCCGATAATCTCAACCCACGTCCTTTCCTTCTCCGTTGAATCTTCCATGGTGAAGCGCTTGCCGATGGGATTCTGGTTGGGAAAGAACCGCCGTACAAGTGCCTGGTTTACGACGGACACCTGCACGGTTCCCTCTTGGTCCTGCGGATGGAAGCCCCTTCCTGCTACGAGCGGAATTCCCATTACGTTTAGAAACTCCTGCCCGACCGTCGCGACCATCGTCACGGGATTGATCCCGCCGTGCTTCCACACCTGCACTCCGCCGCCCTCAAGATAAAAGGCCAAGTTCGATTGCGAGTCTGCCAGCAGCGGAATATCCGTCAGCGAGACCCCATCCACTCCCGGAATAACCCGCAACGCATCCAGAATCTTTGTATGAAGAGCGATCACCTTCGCCGGAGGGTACTCCTTGCTCGATGGATTGATATCAAAGAGAACTAAATGCTCCGCCCTGAATCCCGGATCGATCGCGTTCAATTTGATCACCGTTCTCAGAAACAATCCCGCGCCAACAACCAGGAGCGTGGACAGAGCCACCTGGAACGAGACCAGGGCCTTCCCGCTTAGCCCCTTGCGATGCCTGGTCGCCGTTCTGCCGCCCTCCTTCAGGACCAGGCTGATTTCGGCTCGCGTCGCCGCCCACGCCGGTGCTAGGCCAAACAGGATGCCGCTCAGCAAAACGATTACTGCAGTGAAGCAAAACACCCTCCAGTCAAATGGCACTCGGATCTCATCGCGCTCCCACGCGTTCAGCATCAGCTTTGGCAGCGCGCTCCTTCCCACATAGCCAAGCACAAGTCCAAGCACTCCACCCAAAGCCGAAAGCAGGATACTTTCGGTCAGCACCTGTCTCAGAATGCGTCTTCGCCCCGCCCCAAGCGCCAGCCGCACACCCATCTCCTGTCGCCTTGTTCTTGCTCGAGCCAACATTAGATTGGCGACATTCGCGCATGCCAACAGCAACACCAGTCCCACGAACGCCAGCAGCACATACATTGCCTGCGCGTAGGTCTTCCCCGTGGGGTTTAGACCTCGGCTTCCGTCCTCTATGACAAGCCGCGGAATCGTCTCGCCCGCCTTAAGGGTTGTCGTTCCCCGAACGGCCGCGGCGAATTCAACATCCAGAGCTGCCCTAGCCTGCTCCGTGGAGACACCCGGCTTCGCTCGTGCCATCAACTGAACCCACCAAAGGTTGGGAGTGGAGAGGTAGGGTCCGCTTTTACCGATCTCCGCCTTCAACAACGGGATCATGGAGAGCGGCATAAACAACTCCGGCGAGTTCTGTACGCTCCTCGCCCCAGTGAATCCACGCGGGTTCACTCCAATAATCGTCACCGGCCTCATGCTCACGGTGATCACCTTTCCGATGACATCAGGCGAGCGGCCAAACGTTCGCTCCCAGAATCCCTCGCTGATCACAGCTACGGCGCCCGCGCCCGGGACCTCGTCATCCGAAGGCAGGATCGCCCTTCCAAGGATGGGTTGAACCCGCATCTGCTCGTATAGATTGCCTGAGACAAGTTCCAGCCGCACCGACTCCGCCAAGCCATTCGCGGTTACATTCGCCTGAAAGTTTTCTTTGAAGGCAAAGATCTCTCCACGCACCCGGTCTTCCCGTTGCAGTCTCTTGTATACGGGGTAAGAGAACGAGTCATACCGCGTCTTGCCGCCGGGCATGGAATCGAAACTTCCCCACGCCGAGTGCACCACCGAATTGTTGTCTGCCAGAAGAGTGAGTAAGCGCAACTCCTCCGCATGCGGTACCCCCAGCCTCGCGAATAAAATCTCATTGGCCACCGAGAAGATCGTCGTATTCGCTCCTATTGCCAGCCCCAGCGAAACCACGGCAATCGAAGTAAAACCTGGGCTCTTCCGCAGTACCCTCCATCCATAATGGAGATCCATCCAGAGCTCATCCCACCACCGCAACCCAAGCGATCGGCGCATACCATCCATGGCTGTGGCCACTCCGCCGAACTCTACGTTTGCCCTTCTGGCCGCTTCCTTTGGCGTCAGCCCATTCGCCATCAGGTCCTGTGTCCGCGCCTCAATGTGAAACCGGACCTCCTCCGCCATCTCGCCCTCAAGCCGGCGCCGCACCGAAACCGCCTTGAACCACGATCGCAACCGATTCCACGCCGCCTTCAAGACCTTCCCTCCGGGATGTCTTTCGCTGTTAACCGCAGGATCGCCGCAATAATCCCCGCCATCCTGTTCCAGCGCTCCGTCTCCGCTTCGAGCTGCTTTCGTCCTGCTGCGGTCAGGCTGTAGTACTTCGCCCGCCGGTTATTCTCACTCTCTCCCCATTCGCTCTTGATCTTCCCGTCTGTCTCCAGCCGATAGAGAGCCGGATAAAGAGATCCCTGCTGAATCACTAACTGCTCCCCGCTGATCTGCTGGATGCGCAGAAGGATCCCGTATCCATGGAGCTCTCCCAGGGAAACAGCCTTAAGGATCAACATATCCAAAGTGCCCTGCATCAGATCTACTTGTTTTGCCATCCCACTCTCCATGACGGTCTAGGAGAAAGAATGACACCGCTCTCCTAGATCGTCAAGGAGAAGTACTAAAAGAGGCTATTCGATCTTTGTCGTTGGAATCCGAATCGAAGCGCGATAGCGGTCGCCGCGATAGCGTGAGCAGGCGACCTCGATTGGAGTCTCCGCCATGGTCATGATGATCCGCGAGATCGACAGCACACTGGCCTTCTTTGGAATAGTAAGCAGCTCCGACTCTTCGTCCGTGGCAGGCACAGCTTCAATCACCTCGTCGGCCCACGCTGCTCGAACGCCATAATCTTTCCGAAGCTTGGAATAGAGCGACTGATGCGAAAAGTCGACTCTCTCGAGACCCGGAAAAAGCTTGAGAGAAAGATGCGACTCCTCAAGAGCCATGGGAACTCCGTCCGCCAGGCGCAGTCTCCGCAGCCGCATGACCGGCTCTCCGACCTTCACCTTTAATCCGTGCGCGAGATCTTTTGTCGCCTTGATCGCCAACTGCTCCAGCACTCGCGAACTCGGAACCATGCCACGCTGCTGCATATCTCCCGTAAATCCCATCAAGTGCATGATGTTCTTTTCCAGCTTCGGCCGAGTCACGAAGGTCCCGCGCCCCTTCTGGCTGAACGCATAGCCGCCGCTCTTCAACCCGTGCAGAGCCTGGCGTGCCGTCATTCGGCTCACCTGGTATGCGCGCGCCAACTCCTCCTCTGACGCCAACGCATCTCCCTCCGACAATTCACCGGAGTGGATCTCCTCCATCAACGCCCTTTGAATCTGGAAATACAAAGGGATAAACCCGTTTTTGTCCAGGGAGCGAACAGCTGGCTTAGATTGAGGCAGAAGCTTCGGCACTCTTTCTCCTAACTCGACCCGGGCACATATCCGTCGGCATTCAACCCTGTCACCGCTTGCTTTTACGAACCGGGTCGCCCTGCCACGTCATCGGCTCTGTCCGCTTGTACCTTTTGCTGATCCTTTACTTAGCCATCGACTCTTCAAAATCAGTGAAAACGTTTGCTGAATCGCCTTTCACCCCAAATTCAACCCGTAAAAATTCAAAGAATATTTCGCTTGCAAAGATTGGTTAAGTTGTCTATACAATAGGTCAAGTTCATATCCCAAGTAAACAGACAAAAAGGCGCACAGGGATAAGTTTCACCCTCCGTGAAATTTGCGAAGATGCGGCCGAGTTCCACAGGTCCCTACGACATTTAAATTTTGGAGGTGCATCAAATGAGATTCCGTATCGCTCTCTACAGTCTCTTCACTCTTCTCGTGAGCTGTTCTATCGCCATGGGACAGACCATCACAGGTTCCGTCACCGGTACTGTCACCGATGCCAGTGGCGCCGCAGTAAACGCAGCCAAAGTCACCGCAACCAACGTCGACACAGGCGTTGAAACTCCAACCACAACGACCGCCGATGGCGTCTACGTTCTTCGCTTTCTGCAGATTGGACACTATAAGCTCTCCATCGAAGCCCAGGGCTTCGGCTCTGCCGCGGTCGGTCCCTTCAGCCTCGAAGTAGGTCAGGAAGCCAAGGTGGACGTCAAGCTCAAGGTTGGCTCGATCAGTGAAAACGTCGTCGTCACCACCGCCGCCCCGATCCTGAACACGGAGAATCCGAGCACAGGAACCTCCATCACTGCGGCGCAGGCCACCGAACTCCCGCTCGCCGCGCGTAATTTTTCCTCGCTCACTACCCTTGTGGCCGGCGCGGTTGCGACCACTCCTGCAAATGCCAATAATGTCGGACGCCCCACCTACAACAGCGGTTTCTTTGTCAACGGCAACCGCGAGCAGACGAACAACTACACCCTTGATGGTGTTGACATCAACGACGCCATCGACAACTACATCAACTACAGTCCCAACGTAGACGCCATTGGCGAACTCCGCATCATCAGCGGCAACGCCACCGCAGAATACGGCAACGCCAACGGCGGTCAGGTGGTCATGGTGACCAAGAGCGGAACCAATACCTTCCACGGCAATGCCTTCTGGTTCCTCCAAAACACCAACATGAACGCCAACAGCTGGACGAACAAGCACACTCCTGACAAGTCGGCCATCGGACCTGTACCCTCCCTGGACCGCAGCATCTTCGGCGGCACCTTCGGCGGGCCTGTCATCCGTGATCGCCTCTTCTTCTTCGTGGACTATCAGGGAGCGCGCCAGCATAGCAGCAGCACAGAGTTCGACAGCGTCGCAACAGTAGCAATGCGTAATGGCTTCGCCCCAAACCTTGGGCAAAACGTTGCCGTTCTCAACCCGGCCGCGCAATATCTCTTCGCTCATCCTGAGATCTATCCGCTTCCCAATGTCGCCACAACCGGCCTCACCAATAACTATGTCGGAACCAGAGCCAATGCGACGACCAACAATCAGGGCGACATCAAGGTGGATGCCAAGCTCACCGACAAGGACAATCTCACCGGCCGCTTCACCATCGGACGCGAGAACGACGGAGACAGTAAAGTCTCGATTCCAACCCGGCTTGGTCAAGCTAACAGCAGTCCCTATACCGGGTTCTCTGTCAACTGGACACACGTCATCTCCACTCGTGTCGTCAATGAAGCGCGCGCCGGATTCAGTCGTGGCCGCTTCATTAATCTCGCCTCTGACCCTGCTGGCCAACTCGGGCTCACCGCCAACAATGCGCTCGGGATCCCTGGAGCCCAGATCGCTCCCGGCATGACTGCCTTCAATCTCAGCGGTTACGTCCTCGGTAGCCCCTCCGGTGGTGGCTCCAACCCCGCATTCGGCGGACAGGCAGTTCAGAATGACAGTCTCACCAACGCCTTCACCTACGGCGACAACATCAACTGGCAGCTCGGTCGCCACACCCTAAAGTTCGGTATAACCGCAATTCGCTATCAATCCAACCGCAACTACTCCGGCAACGACGGTGTACTCGGCCACTTCGACTACAACGGCACCTATACGGCTCGCCAAACAGGTGTTAGCGACGCATGGGCCGATTTCCTCCTGAATCAGTCCTCTGCCTTCGGGCAGGGCTCCTACGTCACCAAATGGGGACAGCGGCAGTGGCGCGATGCCGTCTTCTTCCAGGATGACTGGAAGGTAACGCCCGACCTCACCCTTAACCTCGGCATGCGCTGGGAATGGGATCAGGCGCTCTACGAATCCCACAACAAACAGTCGAACCTCAGCCTCACGACCGGCGCAGTCACGATTGCCGGACAGAACGGGGCCAGTCGCGCTCTCTATAACAGCTTCTGGAACGGATGGATGCCACGAGTCGGATTTGCCTACTCTCCTCCCAACTTGAATGGAAGGTTCGTTATCCGTGGCGGCTATGGCATCACCAACTTCCTCGAAGGAACCGGAGCCAACCTTCGTCTCACCCTTAACCCGCCCTTCTTCAGCAACTCCTCTGGTCAGCAGAGCGGAGGTGGCCTCGCAGGATTCTTCCAGACACAGAACGGCTTCCCCCTGCCTACCGCAAGCAGCACCTGGTCCGGAAATGTTCGCGCCTGGGATCCGAACCTGAGACCCGCGCTGATCCAGCAGTTCAACCTCACGACTGAGACGCAACTCGACAACAACACCTCACTCGTCATCGCCTACCTCGGCCAAACCGGAAACCACCTCGTCGATCCGCGCGAGGGCAATCAAAGGCGCTGCCCAACTTGCCCCCTGCCCATAACCACTCTTTCGCAGTTAGCTCCGTTCTCTGCGAGCTCGCCTAACCCGCAGATCTCGCAGATCTCGCAGATCAGCTTCACCGAATCCCGGTCGATGATGAACTACAACGCACTCCAGATAACGGCTCGTCATCGCTTCAATCGCGGCTTCGAGTTCCTCACCAACTACACCTGGAGCAAGAGCCTCACCAATAACCTCGGCTACTACGGAGGAACCGGTTCCTCGCAGAGCGCTTACTGGCAGGACTCCTACAACGGTTCGGCTGACTACGGCCCGGCCTTCTTTGACTCGACCCATATCTTCACCTTCGCCGGATACTACGAACTTCCGTTTGGTCGCGGTCGACAGTACGGTGCAAACATAAATCGCTTCCTTGATACGGTCGTTGGAGGATGGAAAGTCGGCACCATCGCCAACGTTCACTCCGGTTTCCCCTTCACGGTAAGCTCGCCAGGAAACTACAGCGTTAACCAGCGTGCCAACCGCGCCAATCGCTATCGCAAACTGGTTGTACGGAATCGTTCCATAGACAACTGGTACGGCACCGATCCCTCCGCGGTAGGATGCGGCGTTAACACAGACAATGGTGTCTGCGCTTATGGACAGCAAAGCACAACGGGTTTCGGCACCGCTTCTGTCGGTTCGGAACGCTCTCCCTCATTCAAGAACGTCGACGCGAACCTGAGCAAGGCCTTTGGTCTCTATCGAGAGACGAAGCTCGAGTTCCGTGCCGACTTCTTCAACGTTCTCAACACAGTCAGCCTCGCTGCGCCACAGAACGATATCTCCTCCAGCACGTTCGGTCAGATCACAAACACGCTTTCCACCGAACGTCAGATTCAACTGGCTTTGAAACTATCCTTCTAAACGAAACGCCTAAAAAGACTTGTGCTGTAAGGAATGCCAACACATCGGCATTCCTTACAGCATTTTTTATGATCTCTATCCGGCACTTCACAGTCCCATTTAAAGCTGGCAATCTCCATGCAACATCTCTTGCCAGCGTTCGCCACTTGACATGCCTGATAACCTTAAGGCAGCGGAAAACGAGCCCGGCAATGCCGGGTTTTCTCATTTAAGCAGGGGATCTCTGACACGAGGTCCGGGATCATCTCCCTTGTTTTGAAGATTTTGCATACTTTAGTATGGGGGAGGGGTACATCATGACCGAGAGCTCCGCCACACCATCCACCGTCACCGGATTCGACCTCCCCGCCGTCCAATCCGCCCTCCGCGAAAATAAATTTGACGGCTGGCTCTTCTACGACCACCACTACCGCGACCCTCTGGCATACCGCATCCTGGGCCTCGGCGAAGGTCTGCATGTGACCCGGCGATGGTTCTACTTCATCCCCGCGAACGGCGAACCGAAGAAGCTGGTCCACCGGATCGAGTCAGGACGACTGGACACACTGCCGGGAGCGAAAGCGGTGTACTCCTCCTGGCAGGAGCTGGAATCGCAGGTCGGAACCCTGACCTCCGGGGCGACGAAGATCGCGATGCAATACTCTCCGCGCAACGCAATCATGTACGTCTCGATGGTGGACGCGGGCACTGTGGAGATGGTGCGTGGGCTGGGCAAAGAGGTCGTCAGCTCAGCCGACCTGGTGAGCCGGTTCGAAGCAGTACTGAACGACGATCAGATTGCGACGCATTACGTCGCGCAGCAGAAGATCGACGCCGTGCTGGCGGCGGGATGGCAGGAGATTGGTCGCAGAGCACGGGCCGAAGGAACCCATGAATTCGCGATGGTGGAGTTCCTCTCCGAGGCGATGAGCCGCGAAGGATTGGTATGGGAGCACGGGCCGAATGTGAGTGCGGGCGCGAACTCGGCCGACTCGCACTATGAGCCCACGGCAGCGAATTCAAAGCCGATTCAAAAGGGCGACTTCGTGCTGATCGACATCTGGGGCAAGCTCAATCGCCCGGATGCCTGCTACTACGACATTACCTGGACCGGTGTCGTGGACCGAGAGCCGACACCTCGCGAGCAGTTGGTCTTCGAGACGGTTCGCGATGCCCGGGATGCTGCGGTGAAGATTGTAAAAGAAGCCTTTGCGGCGCAGACTCCCATTGCCGGGTGGAAGGCGGACGATGCGGCCCGAGAGGTCATTGCGCAGGCCGGATTCAACGAATGGTTTACACACAGAACCGGACACAATATCGGGGTAGAGCTGCATGGCAATGGAGCGAACCTGGATAATCTGGAGACGCATGACGAGAGGCTGATCCTGCCGAAGACGTGTTTTTCCGTCGAGCCTGGAGTGTATTTTCCCGGTGAGTTCGGTGTGCGGAGCGAGGTGGATATGATTGCTCTGCCAGGAAGCGCTGAGGTGACCGGCAAGGTGCAGATGGAACTGGTGCGGATCTAAAAGCTGCGGTATGCACCTGTTCCCTGCTGGTATGATTAGACGAGATGACGACGAACGTTCAGGCGCCGGTCCGAGCCGCGCAGAAGACAACGACTCTTCCGCCAACGCTCATTTTGATCGCAGGTTGGCTGATTCCAGGCGCGGGACATTTTCTGCTGAAGAAGTGGATCCGTGGATTGCTGCTGTTTATCTCGATCGTGGCCATGTTCGGGATCGGTTTGGCATTGAAGGGTAAGATCTACGGTCCCAACACTGCCGAGCTGCTGGATATGCTGAACTTCGCTGGGGACCTCGGAGCAGGCCTTCTCTATGTACTTGCGCGAGTCTTTGACCTCGGCCACGCCGCGGTGCAGATCGCGATTGCCGATTACGGAACGAAGTTCATCGTAGTGGCCGGCCTGCTGAATGTGATTGCAGCAGTCGATGCTCACTCACTGGCAACGGGGAGGAAGGCGTCGTGACCATCTCCCACTTTGGAGCCGTGCTGCTCTTCTCGTTGTTTACGTCAGTTGTCTTTGGAATTACACAGCGGTCGGATCCGAAGAGAATGATCCGGTTCGGAGCATTCTGCTTTGCGCTGTTTGTCGGCGGGACGATCGCGGCAAGCTGGCTGATGTGGCTGATTAAGCACTAGAGTTAAAGAAAACGAAGCGGAGAGAGCGCACCTGCATGGTGCGCTTTTTCGTGCGATGGTCTACGCAGCGATGTATTTCTGTGCGGAGACTCGCGACCATAAATGCGCAGAGATCAGGCCAAAGAAGAAGGCGCATCCGAATTTCGAATGCGCCCTTTGATTCGCTTGAGGTTGAGGCTTAGGACTCCTGGCCTTCTTCACCAGCTGGAGGATTCTGCTCCTCGAGCTGCTTCTGGAGTTCTTCGCGCTTCTTGGTGCGAGCATCGGCACGCTTCTGCGCCTTCTCATTGAGTTCCTGCTCGGCACCGAGCAGCTCGATGAAAGCCATCTCGGCGGCATCGCCCTTGCGGGCTCCTGTGCGGGTGATACGCGCGTAACCACCATTGCGCGCGCCGTAGCGAGGAGCAACGGTAGCGAAGAGGCGGTCGACAGACTCGGGGGTCATCAGATAGGCGGCAGCCTGCCGGCGGGCGTGAACGTCGCCGCGCTTGCCGAGGGTGATCATGCGCTCGACCAGCGGCTTCGAAGCCTTGGCTTTGGTGATGGTCGTCTCAATGCGATCCATCAGAATGATGGAGGTGACGAGGTTGCGCAGCGTAGCGCGACGATGACTGGTATTACGTCCTAATTTAAATCCTGCATTGCGGTGGCGCATGATGATCTCCTTCGGTTTGAGCTTGAGCCCAGAACCGGAATTGCTGTGTGATGCGTTTGGGATGGGAGCAAGGAGTGATTCCCTGCCCCCATTCAGTTACGGTTTAGAAGTTCTCTGTCTCAGCGGGGATGTGGAGATCTTCGTCCTCATCCTCGTCTTCATCATCGTCGTCGAAGTGGCCGAAGCTGGCGGCGAGCGTGGCGGCCGGCAGAACCGAGGTCGGTCCTGGCTGCGGGTTGCCGTTCTCGTCGATCTTCATGCCGAGCGACAGGCCCATCTGCGCGAGGATCTCTTTGATCTCGTTCAGGGACTTGCGGCCGAAGTTCTTCGTCTTCAGCATCTCGGCCTCGGTCTTCTGAATCAGTTCACCGATGGTCGCGATGTTGGCGTTCTTGAGGCAGTTGTAGCTGCGGACCGAGAGCTCAAGCTCCTCGACGGAACGATTGAGGTTCTCGTTGCGAATTGCCGGGCCGTCATGGGTGCTATCGTGACCAGCCTCCATCTCTTCTTCGAAGTTGATGAAGATGGTCATGTGGTCTTTGAGCAGCTTGGCCGAAAGTCCGAGTGCGTCGGCAGGCGATACGGTGCCGTTGGTCCAGATCTCGAGCGTGAGCTTGTCATAGTCGGTGATCTGACCGAGACGAGCGGCTTCGACGAGATAGTTGACCTTGCGGACGGGCGAATGAACGCTGTCGACCGGGATGAAACCGAGGCCAAGGTCGGCGTCGAAGTTCTTGTCGGCCGAGATATAGCCGCGGCCACGCTTGAGACGCATCTCCATGTCGATCTTGCCGCCCTCGGAGATGGTGCAGATGTAGACGTCCTTGTCGAGAATCTCGACATCGCCGTCTGCTTCGATGGAGCCAGAGGTAACGACACCTGCTGCATCCGAGCGAAGGTAGAGAGCCTTGGGGCCTTCTCCGTTCAGCTTGAATGGGATCTGCTTGAGGTTGAGGATGATGTCGGTCGCGTCCTCAACGACGCCAGCGATGGACTGGAACTCGTGCAGCACGCCCTCGATACGGACTGCCGTGACAGCCGCGCCCTCGATGGACGAGAGCAGGGTGCGGCGAAGGGCGTTGCCGACGGTGGTACCGAATCCACGCTCAAAGGGCTGAGCGCTGAACTTGCCGTACTTTTCGGTGAGAGACTCGCTGTCGACTGCGAGACGCTTGGGCTTTTGGAATCCTCTCCAAAGCATGTGTTTCTCCTTTCCGTCCTAGCCGCGAAGCATTCTGCGGTCTGGCGGGTGATGCGGTTGCGTATTTGGTTGTGGTGTTCGCTGGGGCCGTCAGGACACAGCGTTTGCCGCCGGTCTCCACACTTGCGTGAGAGACCGGCAGCGAAGCTTGATTACTTGCTGTAAAGTTCGACGATCAGCTGCTCGTTGACCGGCAGGTTGACATCCTCGCGCTTCGGCAAAGAGAGAATCTTACCCGAGAGGTTGTCGCGATTGATGTCGATCCAGGTCACAGAACGCTGACCGCTGGCGAAGTTCTTCGCCTCCTCGAGCAGGGTGATGGACTTCGAACCCTCGCGGATCGCGATCTCGTCGCCGACCTTGCACTGGAAGGACGGGATGTTTACCTTGCGACCGTTGACCTGAACGTGGCCGTGGCGGACGAGCTGGCGAGCCTGACGACGGCTCTGCGCGAAGCCCAGACGGTAGGCTACGTTGTCCAGACGAGTCTCAAGCTGCTGCAGCAGGAGCTCGCCGGTAACGCCGGTCCGGTTCGAGGCCTTCTCGTAGTAAGCGCGGAACTGGGTCTCAAGGGTGAAGTAGATGCGCTTAGCCTTCTGCTTCTCACGCAGCTGCAGGCCATAACCGACGACCTTCTTCTGCTTCTTGGACTGGCCATGCTGGCCGGGGGGGAAGTTGCGCTTCTCGACGGGGCACTTCTCGGTGAAGCACTTGGCTCCCTTGAGGAAGAGTTTGGTACCGTCGCGGCGGCAAAGGCGGCAGACGGGTCCGGTATAACGTGCCATGACTTTCTATCTCCTACTTCGGGTGTCGATCGTTTTACGCGCTGGCTGCGCTTCGTCACGATCCAGTTGATTGATTCCTCGTTGTTCCCCGTCGGAATTGATACTCCGAAATGAGATTGATGACGAGGCCGAATAATGAAGCAAGCAGAACTCCCACCCAATTGTGAGAGATGAAACCGACTGCGATCATTATCGCGATTGCGACTCCACGCACAACCCACAACCAAACACGTGAGGTAGATTGCATGGAGCCGCTCACACTTACACTCTCCTGCGCTTCGGAGGACGGCAGCCGTTGTGCGGGATCGGCGTAACGTCACGGATCGAGCGAACCTCGATGCCAGCCGAAGCGAGCGCGCGGATCGCGGACTCACGCCCCGAACCGGGACCGGAGACACGCACATCCACCGAGCGCAGACCGTGCTCGCGGGCGGCGTTCGCAGCGCCAACTGCAGCCTGCTGCGCGGCGAACGGGGTTCCCTTGCGGGAGCCACGGAAGCCGAGCGAACCGGAGCTCTTCCAACTGAGCGTGTTGCCCGTCTGGTCGGTGATGGTGACGATAGTGTTGTTGAACGAAGCCTGGATAAAAACCAGACCAAATGGAACATTCTTCCGCTCACGCTTCTTGAACTTCTTACCCTTGCCGGACTTGGCGCCGGCTGTCTTCTGCTGAGTCTTCGCCATGGCTTATTTCGTCGCTTTCTTCTTACCAGCGACGGTGCCCTTGCGAGGACCTTTGCGGGTACGAGCGTTGGTGTGGGTGCGCTGGCCGCGAACTGGGAGCGAGCGACGGTGACGAAGGCCACGGTAAGACTGGATTTCGATGAGGCGCTTGATGTTGAGCGAGACATCCTTGCGGAGGTCGCCTTCAATCTGACCTTCCTGCTCGATGACGTGACGGATACGGTTCAGCTGATCCTCGTCGAGCGTAGCGATCTTGGCAAACGGATCGACATCCGCCTTCGCCAGGATCTTCGCCGCGCGCGAATCGCCGATACCGAAGATATAGGTGAGTCCGATGCGTACCTGCTTATTGTTCGGTACGTCGACTCCAGCAATACGTGCCATTGGGGTCCTTATCGTTAGGCTCCGGAGGCTTCGCCACGGAGCGGGTTGACGGTTTCGGCGGTATTCGCGGGGTTCATCGCACGCCTTGACTTCGGCGAACTAGCCCTGCGAGGCCGACGGAGAGGCGAACAAAGTTCGCCCCGGTTAGCTATCCCTGACGCTGCTTGTGCTTGGCGTTCTCGCAGATGACGCGAACCACGCCGCGGCGGTGGATCACCTTGCACTTGTCACAGATCTTTTTGACTGACGCACGAACCTTCATTACTTCTCCTAAAACAGCTGTTGGCTTCTAGCGCCTAGTTTTGTCTAGAGGCTATCGCCGCAAGCCTGATTACCTGGGTTTGCTGCTCCATCCGACTAAAGCTAAAAGCTCAAGCCGAAATCTCTTCGTCTACTTGTAGCGGTAGACGATTCGTCCGCGGTTGAGATCATACGGGCTGAGCTCAATCGCGACACGGTCGCCGGGGAGGATGCGGATGAAGTTCTTACGCATGCGTCCTGAGACGTGCGCCAAGGCCTGGTGCTTGTTCTCAAGCTCGACCCGGAACATCGCGTTCGGCAGAGTCTCAACGACTACCGCCATTACCTCAATTGCATCTTCCTTCGACAAACGATCTCCTTCAGGAGAGTTCTTTCGACTCTCTCCACAAACTGTTCTGGATGCCTGGGGCCCATACATGTTCCCGCGAGTGGAAATGGGGATCCATGGACGCGCGGCGTACCGCACACAGCATCTCTTATAGTACCGCAACTTCGGACCTTTTCCTAATCCCAGGCCGATTTCTTCCCCTTTTCTAGGGGGATGTTTTAGCGCGTCAAGACCAGGGGACCGTCCTTGGTGAGGGCGACAGTGTGTTCAAAGTGGGCGCTATAGCTGCCGTCTACCGTAACTGCGGTCCAACCGTCCTTTAGGACCTTGACCTCTGGAGCGCCGGCGTTGATCATCGGCTCGATGGCCAGGACCATTCCAGCTTTGAGTCGGAGGCCTTTGCCGCGAGTTCCAAAGTTCGGGACCTGGGGATCTTCGTGCATGCTGCGCCCGATGCCGTGGCCGACGAATTCACGAACGACCCCGAAGCCTTCGGCTTCGCAGATCTCCTGCACGGTAGCGGAGATGTCGAAGAGCCGACCACCGACCTGGCACTGCTCGATCGCGGCCTCCAGGGAGGCTTTGGTCACATCGAGGAGCTTCTGGATCTTCGGCTCGGGTTCGCCGATGGCATAGGTAACGGCGGCGTCGGAGTAATAGCCGTCGATAATGACTCCGCAATCGATTGAGAGAACGTCGCCATCCTTGAGGATACGCTTGGCATTTGGCATGCCATGGACCACCTCTTCATTGATGGAGGTGCAGAGCGCGGAGGGATAGCCATGATACCCCTTGAAGGCCGCCTGGCCCCCCAGCTCGGCGATCTTCGCAACGGCGATCTGCTCGAGATCCATGGTGGACGCCCCCGCAACGACGTGCGGAGCAATCGCATCGTGAACCTTGCGAAGTGCGATGCCGGAGATCCGCATCTTTTCGATCTCCTGCGGAGTTTTGATCATGATGGCCATGGTTTAAAGATTCGCCTGAGAGCTAAACGTTCCAGCGGGAAATTGCCGGCGTAGTTCTGTCAAAGCCGACTCGATGGCGGCGGTCACGTGCTCGACTGACTGGCTACCGTCTACCTCACGGAAACGACCCTGCCAGCTGTAATGTTCGATAACGGGAGCTGTCAGGGAGTTGTAGGCCTTCATGCGCTCTGTAAAGGCAGCCTCAGTGTCGTCGGAACGATGCTGAAGGGGCCTGCCATCGATATCGCAGATGCCTTCCTGTTTCGGCGGCTTTGAGTAAATGTTGTAGATATGCTTGCAGGCAGAACAGATCCGGCGACCGGTGATGCGGCGGAGAAGCTCCTGCTCCTCGACGCGGATGCTGATTGCGATGAGAGGATCTCCGGCCTCCGCAACAGAGGCGAGGTGACGATCAAGCCATTCTGCCTGTCCCAGGGTTCGCGGATAACCATCCAGGACATAGCCTCGCTTGACATCGGGCTGGGCGAGTCGCGTTCCCACCATATCGTTCACCATCTGGTCAGGAACAAGCTGGCCCTGGTCCATAAGACCTTTGGCGGCTTTGCCGAGATCGGTCCCGCGCCCGATATTATCGCGAAGGATATCGCCAGTGGAGATCTGCGGAATGCCAAAGTCTGCCATCAGGCGCTGGGCCTGGGTTCCCTTTCCGACGCCTGGCGCTCCCAGAAGAAGGACCGGCCCGGGCAGGAAAGTTGAGGCTGCCGGGGCCGGTGTATGTGCTGCAGATTCAGAGGTCAAAGCTTCCAATTCCCTACCAGCTCTTGCGTCCGCGGATACGGCCACTCTTGGGAGTGAAGCCGTCATAGTGGCGCATGATAAGTTGCGATTCGATCTGCTGAACCGTGTCCATGGCGACGCCAACGACGATCAGAAGACTGGTTCCGCCGAAGTAGAAGGTCACGCCCAGACCGTTGGTCATCCAGGTTGGCAGCCTGTCAAAGACAGGACCGATCAGCCAGAGATGATTGAAGTGGATTCCGCTGATAATCATCTGCGGAATCATGACGATGATGATCAGGTAGACTGCGCCCACCAGGGTGATGCGGGTCAGCACATCGTTGACGAAATCTGCCGTACGCTTACCAGGACGGATGCCGGGGATGAAGCCGCCGTACTTCCGCATGTTGTCGGCGATGTCGTCCGGGCGGAAGACGATGGAGATATAAAAATAGGCGAAGAAGACGATCGCCACCATGAAAACAAGCTCGTAAAACGGCTCACCCGGTTGAATGTACTGGAAGATGGGGCCAAGCAACTTGGTATCGCGCAGCGGAGCGCTTCCAAAGAAGCTCATCCCGGCAAAGAGCAACGGAGCCGAGAGGATCGAGCTGGCAAAGATGACCGGCATGACGCCACCGGAGTTCACTTTGAGCGGCAGATGCGTGGACTGACCACCCATCATGCGGCGGCCAACGATCCGCTTCGCATATTGAACGGGGATTCGACGTTCAGACTTTTCCACGTAGACGATGAAGGCAACGACCGCGATCATGCCGACAATGAGGATGGCGACCGCTACGGGAGTGAAGGCTCCCCATGCGCTGGTCTGGACCTTGTCATACAGTTCGGCAACGCCCTTGGGAACACCGACCACAATTCCAGCGAAGATCAGCAGAGACATACCATTGCCGATACCACGCTCGGTGATCTGCTCGCCGAGCCACATGATGAATGCTGTTCCGGCAGTAAGCGTAAGCACGCAGAGAGGAATGAAAGCGCCGCGCGGAATTGTGACCATCGACGATCCGGTCGAGGTGTTCGTCAGCGTCAGTGCAATGGTGAACGATTGCACGATGCCGAGAAGTACCGTCACGTAGCGGGTCCACTGAGTAATTTTGCGGCGGCCCAGCTCACCTTCTTTCTGCAGCTTCGCCAGCGGCTCATAGATGACGGTGAGCAACTGGAAGATGATCGACGCCGTGATGTAGGGCATGATGCCGAGGGCGAAGATCGTGAGCTTTCGCAGGTTACCGCCCGAGAACAGATCGACGAGACCGAGAGCGGAGCCGGAGTTCTGGTTGAAGAACTCGGCAAGCATGGTGCCATTAATGCCGGGGGTGGGAATGTGGGATCCGAGACGATAGACAGCCAGTAGACCGAGCGTAAACAGAACACGCTTGCGGAGGTCTGGGATACGAAAGATGTTTGCGAACTTGTCGAACATCGGAGAGCGGGACCTCGAGGGTGAGAGGGACGATTCGGGGTGAAACGGCGATGCGAGGGAATCTCTCCCTCGCCTGCCCTAATTCTACATGCTCGCAGCCATGGCCAATTAGCCGATGAGAACGGCTTTTCCGCCAGCTTTCTCGATCGCCTCCTGAGCGGTCTTCGAGAACTTGTGGGCATGAACGGTGACAGCTGCCTTGATCTCTCCATTATTGAGGACCTTGATGAGGCCGTTGCGCTTACGGAGAAGACCGAGGGAGACAATCTTGTCGAGGGTGAACTCTGTCTCCGAGGAGGCGGCGTTAATCTCGGCGATCCGATCAAGACCCAGGACGGTGTACTCCGTCCGAAAAATGTTGGTGAAGCCGCGCTTGGGAAGGCGGCGGTGCAACGGCATCTGGCCGCCTTCGAAGCCGCGCATCAGGCTGGAGCCGGAACGCGAGCCCTGGCCTTTGTGACCACGAGTGGAAGTCTTACCCATGCCCGAGCCCATACCGCGACCGACACGCTTCTTGTTGCTATTGGCCTTTGCGGGGGCCTTCAAATTGGAGAGATTGCGGATTGCCATGATTTCCTCGCTATAACGCCGGGAGTCTGGCTCCCGACTCGCATTTTGGGATCGGCACGAAGCCAATCAATGAATACTGATGACGCCTTCCTACTCGACGATACGGACGAGATGCGGAACCTTGGCGACCATGCCGCGGATGGACGGCGTGTCCTCGCGCTCGACGATCTGGTTCAGGCGGGTAAAGCCGAGGCCCTTGACGACGAGCTTATGCTTGACCGGCGTAGCGATCTTTGAGCGAAAGTACTGCAGCTTGATTTTGGCTTTGGTTTCGGCCATGACTAGGAGCTCCTCTTACAGTTCTTCTTCAGCTTTGCCACGCAACGCAGCGACTTCAGCCTTATTACGAAGCTGGGTGAGAGCGTCGAAGGTGGCCTTGATGACGTTGTGCGGATTCTTAGTGCCGATGGACTTGGTCAGAACGTTCTGAACGCCAGCCGAGGTCATAACGGCGCGAACCGTGCCCCCGGCGATGACACCGGTACCCTCGGGAGCGGGCTTCAGCATAACCCGGCCTGCACCGTAGTGTCCGAGTACCTGATGCGGAATCGAGGTGTCGGTAAGGTTGATCTTGAAGAGATTCTTCTTGGCGGCCTCGATGCCCTTGCGGATGGCTTGCGGAACCTCTTTGGCCTTGCCCGAGCCATAGCCCACAACGCCTTCGGCCGGATCACCGATCACGACCAGCGCGGCAAAGGACATGTTCTTACCACCCTTTACGACCTTGGTGACGCGGTTGATGCTGACGACCTGGTCCTTCAGGTTGAGCCGGTTCGCGTCGATCTTTTTCTTTAGTGCCATAATTCCTATCCAGCTTTCTGGCTGCCCGGTTGCGGACGCCGTTCGAGAAACTTAGAAAACCTAGAACTCCAGGCCCGCTTCGCGAGCCGCGTCGGCCAGAGCCTTGATGCGGCCGTGATAGAGATAACCGCCGCGATCGAAGACCACCTTCTTGATGCCCTTCTGCTGCGCGCGCTCCGCGATAAGCTTGCCGACTTCGGCAGCTGCTGCGATGTTGCCGCCAACCTTCTTCTCTTCGCCTTTTTTGTTGAGCGTGGAAGCAGAGGCCAGGGTGACACCGGATGCATCGTCGATCAGCTGCGTGTAGATGTGATCGAGCGAGCGATAAACATTGAGACGTGGACGCTCGGCGGTTCCGGACATCTTTTCACGGATTCGCGTGTGGACCCGCTTGCGGATGACGTCGCGTTTGCGAGGGTTGATCATAGTTCGTTTCCTTCCTAACAGCGTCGCCAGAGTGCTGACGACGTTCGGTTTTAACTTCCAATCAGGGAACAGGGACCAGAGGCGGGCTTCAGAGCTCTCTCGAACGTGCTGGATTCTTCCTGACCCAGCCTCTGGTTCCTAACTTGTGCGACTACTGATGCCAAACGCGGAGGTGAACCTTATCCTCCCCGATTTACTTGGCGCCAGTCTTGCCAACCTTCTTCTTCAGCTTCTCGCCGGTGTAGCGAACGCCCTTGTTCTTGTACGGGTCGGGCTTGCGAAGCGAACGCATGTCAGCAGCAACCTGGCCAACCTTCTGACGATCGATGCCGGAGATGGTGACGTGGGTCTGCTTGGGGTCGATGGCGACCTCAATGCCGGCAGGCAACGGAAACTCGATTGGATGGGAGTAGCCCAAGGTAAAGACCACAACCCCTTTACCCTTCATCTCGACACGGTAACCGATGCCGACGATGTCGAGCTCCTTGGTCCATCCAGTAGTGACGCCGTGGACAGCATTGAAGACCAGCGCACGAGCGAGGCCGTGAAAGGCCGCCTGCTTATCGCTTTCACGCTCAGCGACGATGGCGCCATCCTTCTGAACCAGCGAGATGCCGGCAGGGAGAAGCGCCGTGACCTTACCCTTGGGACCCTCGACCAGAACAGTGTTGCCGTTGACCGTGTACTTCACGCCGGTGGGCATCGGAATCGGCTTCTTGCCAATACGAGACATGGTGAATTCCTTTTCATGGCTTGCGAGTCGCGAAGCAAAACGGTTCTTCTTCGTTCCACTGCAGCCTGGCAGTATTCCTGCCGGTACTTCCTAATACCAAACTTCAATCAAAGACTGCGAATTACCAGACTTCGCAAAGAATCTCGCCGCCTACACCTTCGCGACGGGCCTGACGGCCAGTCATGACTCCCTTGGGAGTCGTCATAATGGAGATGCCCAGACCTCCCTGAACGCGGCGGATCTCATCGCGGCCGACATAAACGCGGCAACCGGGACGCGAGACACGCTGCAGGTCACGGATCGCAGCTTCGTTATTGGTGCCATATTTCAGGTACACGCGAATGACTTTCTGACCATTCTCCTCAGTCGCCTTGAAGTTGGCGATATAGCCTTCATCCTTGAGGATGCGAGCGATCTCCGCCTTCAGCTTAGAGGCGGGAACGTCCAGCTTCTGGTGACGTGCACGGATGGAGTTGCGGATACGGGTCAGAAAATCTGCTACTGGATCGGTGAGGTTCATTCATTCTCCTTCATTCCCCGTTCGCTCGCGACATTGGCGAGAACCAGCAAGAATGTCTTGGTGCCTGTGCTTGTTTACGTTCCAGACTTCTGCATCCTAAGCCTTGGCTTGAATGAGGTCTCTGGAGCGGGCATGCAAGCGAATTCCAAGCATGCAATGTATGGATCTAATTATATCAGGCAGAAATCTGCCTGAACCCTTGTGCGGCCAGCGATTACCAGCTCGACTTCACGACGCCCGGAATCTCCCCCTTGAGGGCGAGCGAACGGAAGCAGAGACGGCAGACTCCGAACTTGCGAAGGAAGGCGCGAGGACGACCGCAGAGCTGGCAGCGATTGTGCTGACGGGACTTGAACTTCGGCTTTCTTGCGTCTTTGACGCGCTTTGCTGTAGTTGACATAACCTTTACTCTCTATCCTTCAAAAAACTGTTTACGGTCCCGCACATTGACCGCGGGTTTTACGCGCCCTGACGGAAGGGCATGCCGAAACCCTTCAACAGGGCACGGGCTCCATTGTCGTCCTGGGCTGTAGTCACAATGGTGACGTTCATACCCTTGATCTTGTCGACCTTCGCATAGTCGATTTCGGCGAAGATGAGCTGATCGCGCAGGCCAAGCGTATAGTTACCGCGGCCGTCAAAGCTCTTGGACGAGACTCCGCGAAAGTCGCGAACGCGCGGCAGGGCGATCGAGACCAGGCGATCGAGGAACTCGTACATCGCGTCGCCACGAAGGGTAACCATGGCGCCGATCGGCATGCCCTCGCGGACCTTGAAGGCGGCGATCGACTTCTTGGCCTTGGTGGTCACAGGCTTCTGGCCGGTGATCGAGGCAAGGTCAGCTACCAGGGGATCCATGATCTTGACATTCTGGGTCGCTTCGCCCAGGCCCATGTTGACGACGATCTTTTCCAGCTTCGGGATCGCCATCACGTTCTCGATGTTGAGCTCTTTGGCGAGAGCCGGTTTGATCTCTTTGTCGTACTTCTCTCGGAATCGTGACACTGCCATTTTATTCTTTCGCTTTCTCCACGGTTCCGGATTGGCTTGCGCCGTATACCGTTTCGTGGGGTGAACCTTTGAAGGATCGAACTACCCGTTGCGTTTTACTTCTTTTTCTCGGCGATCGCGTTTCCGCTCGCCTTCGAAACACGAACCTTCTTGTCGCCCTCGATCCGTGATGCAAGACGGGTCCTATTACCCTCGCCATCGACCAGCATCACGTTCGAGATGTGAATCGGCGACTCCTGCTCGGCGATTCCGCCCTTGATGTTGCGCTGCGGGTTCGGCTTCATGTGCTTCTTGACCATCATCACATGCTCAACCAGAACACGGTCGCGGTCGGCGATAACGCGCAGAACGCGGCCTCGCTTGCCCTTGTCTTTACCCGCGATGACCTCGACGGTATCGTTACGCTTGATCTTGATGCCTGCCATAACTGTTTGACCTCTCCTGCCTCGGCGATCTGTCGGAGCCGGAATCCGCTATGTAACCGCCTAAGCGGCTTGAAGCAGTTAGATAACCTCAGGTGCAAGCGAGGCGATCTTCAGAAACTTCTTCTCCCGAAGCTCGCGGGCGACGGGGCCAAAGACGCGGGTTCCGACCGGCTCCATCGCATCGTTGATGACGACGGCGGCATTCTGATCGAAGCGGATATAGGTTCCATCCTTGCGTCGATACTCCTTCCGCGTCCGTACGATCACAGCCTTGACGACCTTGCCCTTCTTCACGGTTCCGTCCGGGGAGGCCTCTTTGACCGCCGCGGTGACGACGTCACCCAGGCCGGCCTTCTTGCCGAGACCTCCACCAAGGGGCAGGATCACCTGCAACTTGCGTGCGCCGGAGTTATCGGCCACGTCAAGAATTGTTCTCATCTGTACTGACATCGTTCGTCTCCTGGTGGTGCGGCCGGGGCGTTTCTTCCCCTGGCTTTGAATCCAAAATCTTCAATGCCGCGCAAAACGCGGTTACAAGTCTATTTGCTCTCGGTCGCTGAAGTCTTCTCGTCTGCCAGCTGCGCGAGCGAGCTGCGACGAACGATCTCTTCGAGGGACCAGCGCTTCAGCTTGGAGAGAGGGCGTGCCTCGCGGATGCGGACAACATCACCCACACGGGCCGAATTTTGCTCGTCGTGCGCGTAGAACTTCTTGTTCGACTTCATGACGCGCTTGTACTTGGGATGCGCCTTGCGCATCTCGATCTCAACGACGATCGTCTTCTGCATCTTGGTTGAGACGACCAGTCCGACCTTTTCATTACGACGGGACGGGGCCTGCTCGGCGGTTTCGGGTTTGTTTGTGGTCTCTGCCATGGCTTAATCCTTCTTTGCTTTCTTGCGAGTGCTCTTAGCCGGAGCGGCGGCAACAGCAGCGGGCTTTTCGGCGGTTTCACCGGCCAACTGGCGCTCACGGGCGACGGTCTTGATGCGGGCGATGTCCAGCTTCAGCGCCCGCATCTTTTTAACTCCCTCGGTATTTCCGAGGCTCTTCTGAAAGCGGATGCGGAAAAGCTGCTCGGCAGCCTTGGCCTGCTCGCCCTTGAGCTCTTCGTCACTGAGGTTGCGAATCTTATCGAGTTCCATGTGTCTCTTCCTTCAAACCGAATCTCTTACTTGGCCGCAACCGTGTTGACCACGTCGTGGCGCTGAACGAAGCTGGTCTTGAGCGGCAGCTTGTGAGCGGCGAGGCGCATTGCCTCCTTCGCCATCTCGGGATTGACGCCTTCCATTTCGAACAGAATCCTGCCCGGACGAACGACGCATACCCAATGGTCGGGAGCGCCCTTACCTTTACCCATACGGGTTTCGGCCGGCTTTTTCGTGATCGGCTTGTCCGGGAACAGCCGCAGCCACACCTTGCCACCGCGCTTGATGAAACGCGTCATCGCGATACGGCTGGCCTCAATCTGGCGGTCAGTAATGTAACCGCACTCCATAACCTTCAGGCCGTAATCGCCGAACGAGAGATCGGAGCCGCGCCACGCTTTGCCGGTCATCCGGCCGCGCTGCTGCTTGCGATACTTCACCTTCTTAGGCATCAACATAATAAAACCCCTAGCTATTGGCGGCTAGCTTCCAGCTCTTAGCCAGACCTAGCTCAATCAAAACTTATTCCTGCAACTTGCCTGTAGTTACGACGCGAAGACACCTGCGGTCGTACCCTGATCGCGACGCTTCTTCTGTTCGTAGATATCGCCGCGATAGACCCAGGTCTTCACGCCGATGATGCCGTAAGTGGTATGTGCCTCGGCAAATCCGTAGTCGATATCAGCGCGCAGCGTGTGCAGCGGCAGACGGCCTTGGAGATACCACTCCGAACGAGCAATCTCATTTCCGTTCAAACGGCCGGATACACGAACCTTGATGCCCTTGCAGCCGAAGCGGAGCGCGGAGTCAACGGACTTGCGCATCGCGCGACGGAAGCTGACGCGCTTCTCCAGCTGCAGCGCGATGTTCTCGGCCACCAGCTGAGCGTCGAGCTCAGGCTTGTTCACCTCGAGAATGTCGACAAACACCTCGCGGTTGGTGCGCTTCTGGATGTCGGCCTTGAGCTTGTCGATCTCGGCACCCTTGCGACCGATGATGATGCCCGGGCGGGCGGTCCGAATGATCAGGCGCAGCTTGTTGCCAGGGCGCTCAACTTCGACCGAGCTGACGCCGGCGGCCTTCAGCTTCTCGCGAAGCTCAGCCTTCAACTTGACATCCTCGACCAGCAATTTGTCATAGCCGCGCTCAACAAACCAGCGTGACTTCCACGGCTTGTTTACGCCGAGGCGAAACCCATACGGATGGACTTTCTGTCCCATAGCTTCCCTTTACTCTGCGCTCCTGACCGGTTGAGCCGGCGGGCGGTAGTGCAAACCTATATTTTAACTCAAGCAGACGTCGAAAGTTCGCTTACTTGGCGGCTTTCTTGGTTGCTGTCTTCTTCGCCGCAGCCTTCTTGGCTGGAGCCTTCTTCGCTGCTGTCTTTGTTGCCGTCTTTTTGGACGTCTTCTTTGCCGGAGCTGCCGTAGTCTCTTCCGTAGCCACCGTAGACTTGTTCTTCTCGGCCACGGTCACGATGATGTGGGCGAGACGACGCTGATAGCGGAACGCGCGTCCCATCGGAGCAGGCCGAATCCGCTTCATGCGCGGGCCCTCGTTGGCCACGGCAGACTTCACATAGAGGTTATCGACATCGACATCCAGCCCCTGCTCCTGCGAGAGATAGTTCGCGTTCTGGATCGCTGAGCGCAGAACCTTCTCCACTACTGGAGCGATGCGCTTGTTGTTGAAGTGGACCGTGTTGATCGCCTGCTCCACGCGGAGCCCCTTGATCAGGTCCAGAACGAGCTTCGCCTTCTGCGGGCTGGTGCGCTGAAACTTCGCCTCCGCGCGGAACTCTCTTATCTTCTCTGCTGCCTTAGCCATGACTTTCAGTCCTTAGAAACTAAACAAATACTGGTAACGTGACCGCTCTTATTTCGGCTTCGCCGCAGATTCGGTCTTGGCGGAGTGGCCCTTGAACGTGCGGGTGGCCGCAAATTCGCCGAGCTTGTGGCCAACCATATTCTCGGTCACATAGACCGGGATGAATTTGCGACCGTTGTGAACCGCAATGGTGTGACCCACGAAGTCCGGATGAATCGTCGAACGGCGTGACCAGGTACGAAGGACCTTCTTGTCGTTCGTCTGGTTCATGACGTTTATCTTCGTCATGAGGTGGTCGTCGATAAAGGGACCCTTTTTAGTAGAACGTGCCATCTCTTAGCTCCGAATTCTTATTTGCTTCTGCGGTTGACGATGAACACATCCGTCCGCTTGTTGTTACGGGTCTTGTATCCACGAGTCGGCTGGCCCCATGGCGTCACCGGATGACGGCCGCCCGAGGTCTTGCCCTCACCACCGCCGTGCGGATGGTCGACCGGGTTCATCGAGACGCCGCGGTTGGCCGGGCGGATGCCCTTCCAGCGATTACGTCCTGCCTTGCCGATCGTTACGTTCTCATGATCGGTGTTGCCAACCTGACCGATCGTCGCCATGCACTCGATGAGAACCTTGCGGGTCTCGCCGGAGGGCAGCTTCAGAAGCGCATAGTCGCCTTCCTTGGCAACCAGGTTTACCTGGGCTCCAGCCGAACGTGCCATCTGCGCGCCCTTGCCAGGACGGAGCTCGATGTTGTGCACGATCGTACCAACCGGAATGTTCTTTAGCGGTAGAGCATTTCCGACCAGGATGTCGGCCTCGGGACCGCTCATGATGGTCTGTCCCACCTTCAGACCAATGGGCTGAATGATGTAGCGCTTCTCGCCGTCAGCATAGCTGACCAGCGCGATGCGGGAGCTGCGGTTCGGATCGTATTCGATCGTCGTAACTGTGGCCGGGATCCCGTATTTGTCGCGCTTGAAGTCAATCAAGCGTAGCTTCTTCTTGTGACCACCACCATGGTGGCGGATGGTCAGCGAGCCCGACGAGTTGCGGCCGCCAGTGCGCTGTTTGACAGCGAGCAGCGGCTTGTGTGGCTTGTCCGTCGTCAGGTCATCGTTAACCAGCTTCGTCGCGAAGCGGAGGGATGGTGTAATTGGTCGAAATGATTTGATCGGCATCGTCTTCTTTGCTCCTAGCTTTTACTTCCGAGCTAGTGTCGAAACTTCAAACTCTGTTCGAGCTGATTCATACTTTGGCGAATCAGCTGGCGGTCGACAGGACTACAAACTGTCGAGGTACTCCGGCATCTTCTCGCCCGCCTTCAGGCGGACATATGCCTTCTTCCAGTCAGGGCGGTAACCGGCGAACTTACCACGGCGACGCTCCTTGCCCTCGACGATCGAAGTGCGAACAGCAGAGACCTTCACCTTGAAAAGGGTCTCGACAGCCTGCTTGACTTCGGTCTTGGTCGCCTTCTCGGCAACCTCAAAGACCAGGGTGTTCTGAGTCTCTTTGACGCCCATGCCCTTCTCGGTGATCAGGGGGCGGCGAATGACGGTATAAAGGGTCGGCATGTTACGCGACCTCCTTCTGGGCCTCAACGGCCTTTCTCTTCGAAACGTATTTCTTCAATGTCTCTTGCAGAGCCTCAATGGCATCCTTGGAGAAGACGGCATGCTCGTAGCGAAGCAGATCATAGGGGTGAACCTCTGAGCTGAGCACCAGTTCAACACCAGCCAGGTTACGCGAGCCAAGATAGAGCTTCTCATCGAGCTTCTTGCTGGTCTCAACCAGGAGTGTCGTCTTGCCCGCTTCGAGCTTGTCGAGAGCCTGGCGGAAGAGCTTGGTCTTGGCTTCGGGCACTGAAAACGAGTCGACAACTGTGATCTTGCCCTCGGAGATCTTCGCCGCGATAGCCGACCGAAGCGCGCCCATCAGCTTCTTCTGCGGAAAGGCATATTCGTAGCTGCGCGGCTGAGGTCCATGGACCGTGCCACCGCCACGCCAGAGCGGAGTGCGGATCGAGCCTACGCGCGCACGCCCGGTTCCCTTCTGCTTCCACAGCTTCTTTCCTGCGCCGGAGACAAGCTTGCGGTTCTTGGTCGCAGCCGTTCCCTGGCGCAATGCGGCGCGGTAGTGTTTCACCGCCTCCCATAGAAGTGCGTCGTTGATCTCGCCGGCGAAGACGGAGTCTGCGAGCTCAAACTCGCCGACCTTCGTTCCACCGAGATTCACTACGTTGATGTTTGCCATCGTCCTTCAGTTCTCTTTCTGTGCGGCCATCGATGCGGCGCGCCCTGACTTTATTTCTCTGCTTTAGCCGGTCTGTTCTCCGAGCAGAGGGTTGTTCCTTTCAACAAGCAAAACTAAAGACGTTCTGCTTGCTTTTCTTTACTTCTTCTTCGGTGCAGCTTTCTTCGAAGCCTTCAGCGGATCGAGTGTTCCTGCTCCAGCGAAGCCACGGCGCTCACGCGGCGGAGCCTTGGCCTTTGAGATCAGAACATATCCGTCACGCGGTCCGGGCACTGCTCCCTCGACCATGATCAGGTTGTCGTCGAGATCGATGCCGCGGATGCGGAGATTGCGGACCGTCACCTGGTCGTGTCCCATGTGGCCCGGCATGCGCTGGCCCGGGAAGACACGCGAGGGGAACGAGGATGCTCCAATCGAACCCTGCACCTGGAACATGTGACCGTGTGACTTGGGTCCGCCGCCAAAGTTATGACGACGAATGACACCCGCAAAGCCACGGCCCTTCGAAGTTCCGATGATGTCCACGAACTTCTCGTCCGAGAAGATATCCACCAGAATGCGATCGCCGGCCTTGACGCCATTCGACTCTCCGCCATCCTTCGCGGCAGCCTGCGTCTCGACCGCAACTTCCTTCAATACACGAACCGGGGGGACGTTCGATTTCGCAAAGTGGCCGGTCATGGCCTTGTTCACCTTCGAAGCCTTGACGAAGTCCACATAGCCGATCTGAGCGGCATCGTAGCCATCCTTGGCCATCGTCTTGAGCTGCGTAATCACGCATGGGCCAGCCTTCAGTACGGTGACCGGGTGAACATCGCCCTTCTCATCGAACATCTGGGTCATGCCGACTTTCTTGCCGAGAATTCCTGATACGGACATCTTCTTTTCCTTTCCTCATCATGCTGGCGTACATGCTCAGCACTGCCGGGTTGATACTGCGAAAAATAACGAAGGCTTTTACCTTTTTAAGTAAGGCCCTTACTTCTGCACCGTCTTGATCTCAACGTCGACGCCGGCCGGAAGATCCAGCTTCATCAGCGCGTCCACAGTCTGCTGGGTCGGCTCGAGAATATCGATCAGGCGCTTGTGCGTACGAATCTCGAAGGCCTCGCGCGACTTCTTGTCGACGTGGGGCGACCGCAGAACGCAATACTTGTTCTTCATCGTCGGCAGCGGAATGGGCCCTGCAACCTGCGCGCCTGTGCGCTTCGCTGTCTCGACGATCTCTCCTGTGGATGTGTCGAGTACGCGGTAGTCATAAGCCTTCAAGCGAATTCTGATTCTCTGTCCTGCCATCGTCTTTTCTCTTTTCTTTGCGCAAAGAACTTGCTTGAGTCGCCGCCGGCCTGGCCGGCGGCGCTTTGGTTACTTGATGATCTCGGAGATGGTTCCAGCGCCTACGGTCCGTCCACCCTCGCGGATGGCGAAGCGGAGACCCTTCTCCATGGCCACCGGAGTGTGCAGCGTGATCTCCAGCTGGATGTTGTCGCCCGGCATCACCATCTCGGTGCCCTCAGGAAGCTTCGCCGAGCCCGTCACGTCCGTCGTACGGAAGTAGAACTGGGGACGGTAGCCGTTGAAGAACGGAGTGTGACGTCCGCCCTCTTCCTTCGACAACACGTAAACCTCGCCCTTGAACACCGTGTGCGGTGTAATCGATCCCGGCTTCGCCAGAACCATGCCGCGCTCCACATCTTCCTTCGCCGTACCGCGCAGAAGAAGACCGGCGTTATCGCCTGCAAGACCCTCGTCCAGCTGTTTCTTGAACATCTCCACGCCGGTTACCGTCGTGTTCTGGGTGTCCCGGAACCCAACAATCTGAGCTGCCTCGCCTACCTTCACCTTGCCACGCTCGATACGACCCGTAACCACAGTTCCACGGCCCGAGATCGAGAAGATGTCTTCGATCGGCATCAGGAACGGAAGATCCACCGCGCGCTCAGGCTGCGGAACATACTTGTCCACCGCCGCCATCAGCTCGTCGATCTTCGCCTCCCACTGCGCCTCGCCGTTCAACGCGCCCAGAGCAGAACCGCGGATGATCGGAGTGTCGTCGCCAGGATAGTCATACTTCGACAGAAGCTCGCGGACTTCCATCTCCACCAGCTCCACCAGCTCTTCGTCTTCGACAGCGTCACACTTGTTCAAAAACACCACGATGTACGGCACGCCGACCTGGCGAGCAAGCAGGACGTGCTCCTTGGTCTGCGGCATCGGACCGTCGGTGGCGGCGACGACGAGAATAGCCCCGTCCATCTGTGCCGCACCCGTAATCATGTTCTTGATGTAGTCAGCGTGACCGGGGCAGTCTACGTGAGCATAGTGACGGTTCGGCGTCTCATACTCCACGTGCGACGTCGCAATCGTAATACCGCGCTCGCGCTCCTCAGGAGCGTTGTCGATCGTGTCGAACGAACGGAACGTGTTCTTCGGGTTGTGCTTCGACAACACCTTCGTAATCGCCGCCGTCAGCGTCGTCTTGCCGTGATCAATGTGCCCAATCGTCCCAATGTTCACATGCGGTTTGGAACGATCAAATTTCTCCTTCGCCATTGCTCTCTCCGT